>Ga0105046_10003222_pt1 | contig 25868 bp, 19 predicted proteins | sample MAT03_FD_78385 | JGI IMG/M metagenome (GOLD analysis project Ga0105046, IMG submission 78385) | Freshwater microbial communities from Lake Fryxell liftoff mats and glacier meltwater in Antarctica - MAT-03 (megahit assembly) | ecosystem: Environmental > Aquatic > Freshwater > Ice > Liftoff...
ACAAAATGGCGGTTTGGACTCCGGCTGTTGTATTCGGCTGAAGAGTTACTGCCAATGAAGGTGGTCGGAATCCGTACGACGATAATGCGATTGGGCTGCCGTCTTGCGTCACTTCAACACCAGTTGGCTCAGGGCCTCTACACTCTGAGCGCTATGAGCACCTCGGCACCCGATACCGTTGCACCGGCTCTTGTTCCCGCTGCTGCTGCGGCGCCGGTCACCCAGCCGCCCTCGCCCAAGACCGATCGGATGCCGCCGTATCGGGTTTTGCTGCACAACGCCGACGAGCCGACGTTTGAGTATGTGGTGATGAGCGTGATGGAGATCGCCAACTTCACGATGGAGAGGGCGTATAACGTCACAAACGAGGCGCATGAGTCGGGGGTTTCGCTGGTGAAGATCACGCACAAGGAACATGCAGAACTGCTGGTTGAGCAGTTTCAGGCGCGGCTGCTGACGGCGACGATGGAGCCTGCGGAGTGATGGCGGCTGAGGTGGCTGGCTGAATCATCGTGAACCATCCTGAGACCGGGCCGATAACGCTTTTGAAGATTCAATCGAGATTGTGTCAAGGCCCTGGTTGGCCTTTGCTTCGGGTCGGCTGGTTCTCGCCCCTTTGCTACGGCTGATTGCCCCCATCTTTCTTGGCGTGCGCCGCCGGTCCAGTCGCGTGCCTGTAACCATTTTTGAACGTCCCGTGACTTCGGGGTGCACTGTCGCCAAGCCGATGACGCTGTGGCTGGCGGGGCAACGCGTTCCTTCTTGAACGTGCGGCACCCGCCCAGGCAGGAGGGCTTGCGTATGCGTCTTCGACTCGGCGAAATCTTGATCAATCGCGGCATCATCACCCCTGAGCAGTGCGCTCGAGTTCTGGCGGCCCAGAGCCGGACGCATCGACCGTTCGGCGTTCTGGCCGAAGAGCTGTTCGATGTGGCTCCGCGGGATTTGCAGGACGCGTGGACGCAGCAGTATGAGCAGGATGTGCCGCGGGTCGATCCGCGGAGCGAGAAGCTTGACAAGGCCGCCGTGGATCTCGTCAACCGACGGCAGGCGTGGCAGTTTCGTCTGCTGCCCATGCGGTTTGAGGAGAAGGAACTGCTCGTGTGTTCGACGCGGGCGCACCTGCCGCGGGCGCTGAGCTTTGCGTACAAGCACGTCGGGCCGCAGTGCTCGTTTGTGCTTTCTGACCCCGATCATCTCGGCGAGGCGCTCCAGCAGCACTATCCGTGGAACGGCCCGGTGGAGATCTCGGGCAGCGACCTGAACATGATTTCGTTTGGAAGCGCGAAGTCTGAGAGCGGCGCTCGTCGCCGCTGAAGCCGAGCGGGCTGCGACCATCAAACGGGAATCAGCATCTCTGCGATGGCGCCGGCCGGGCCGGTGGCAGCGCTGTGGACACTGACGCGGCCACCGTGGGCATCGGCGATGCGGTGGACGATGGCCAGGCCCAGCCCGGTGCCGGCGGCGCGGGTGGTGAAGAAGGGGTTGAACATGCGGCCGGCAACGTCGGGCGAGATGCCGGGGCCGGTATCGCGAACCGAGAGGGCGATCATGGGGCGCGTGGTGCCGCGGGTGCCTGAGCCGGCGTCGTCGGCCGAGGCGCGGGCGCGGACGGGGCGAGCCGTGAGGATCAGGCGTCGCTGGGGGCTCTTGCTTTCGTGCATGGCCTCGACGGCGTTTCGAACCAGGTTGATGAGCGCCTGGCGGATCATTCCGGCATCGACAGAGAGCGGCGGGCACTTGGCGGCGGCTTTGATATCGACTTCGAGCCGTTCCCACTCGGGGCCAACGCCGCGGGCGGCGGTGGTGGCGGATTCGAAGAGTTCAACAGGGTCGGCGATGGCAAGTCGGGGTTTGATTTCGCGGGCGAAGGTGAGCACGTCGCCGACGACGGCGTCAAGGCGAACGACGGCACCGCCGATTTTTTCGGCGATGGTTTGCTGCTCGGGTCGATCGGCGAGGTCGTCGCGGAGCATTTTGGCGTAGAGCCGGATTGAGCCGAGCGGGTTGCGGACCTCGTGGGCGATGCCGGCGGCCATTTCACCCAGGGCGGCGAGGCGTTTGGAGCGTTCCACCTGCTGATTGGCCTCGGCCAGTTCGCCCTTGAGCTGCATGACCTCGGCGGTGAGCGCCTCGTGGGTTGCTTGCAGGCGGGCCGTGACAAGCGAGAACGCGGCAACGAGTTCGCTGATATCGGCCGCACCGAGGAGAGCATCGGCGACGATGGGCGTGGCGGGCGCCGCGGTGACGGTGGGCGCAGGAGCGGCGGTTGGCACGACGCTGACCGGCCCCAGCGAGTTGGTCATCAAGGCGGCGGTGGTCATCACGCCTCCCGGTTTTGGTAGATCGGTCCGCCGGCCTCACCTTGGTCCGTTCGGCCGTAGGCGGCGAGCGCGCTGCGGCCGCGGGCGACGCCGGCGATCTCGCTTGAGAGTCGGTCGCGGGTGTGCTCGACCATCGCGAGGTCGATCTCGTCTTGCTGCTGCACGAGTTGGGTGATGACCTCGAGGGTTTTGATCTTTTCGCTGATGAGGTCCTGATAGCGCGGGGCCACCTGTCGGAGGAGCGTTGCGAGCTCACGAACAAAGGGCGCGAGGTCTTCGCTGCGGGCGGCCATGACGTCGATGATCAGCTCGCGCTCGTCGAGTACGGCGGACACACCGTCCACATCGCCCGCGGCGGCGAGAGGGGCCTGGGCCAGCGAGCAGGCCCTGAGACGGTTGGCATCGGCGAGCTGCTCGTCGAGCAATCGCAAGAGGCGGGGAAGCCATACGTCTGAACTGGGCCAGGATGGCGACTGATCTGCTGGCGTGCTGTTTGTGATCATAAGACCCGTCTCTTTCTTCGTGTTCATGGGCTCGATCAATCGACTTGCGGCGATCCACTTGCCGTGCTGCCAAGCGCTGCTCAGCGCGGCCGGTCGGCGCCGACCTCGGCGGTACTGGCATCTTTGTCGCGCTGGGCGATGAGCGACTTGGAATCGAGCCACCGTTCCCAGTGTTTGCGTTCCATGGGAAGGTCGGCCTGCGACCAGACCTGCTCGGGGAGGGAGCGGAGCTGCTGCTCGGCGCGGTTGTTGGCGCTGATGGCTTCGGCCCATTTTTTTTGCGCGACGTAACAGTTGACGATCTGGACCATGGCGACCAGCGAGGCGGGGTCTTCGCTGTAGCGGAGGCGGGCGGCGTCATAGGCCGAGATGGCGCGGTCGAAACTGCCCTGCTCGAAGGCAACATCGGCGGCGAAGAACGCGCTGTTGCGCATGACGAGCTTGTCCATGGCGGTCAGCAGGCGCGGGTCTTTGAGCGAGGCCGCCTCCATGGCGCGCCGATAGGCGGTATCGGCCTGCCGGAGACGCTCGGTGCGGACCCTCGTGAGTTCCTCGCGGCGGGATTGCGGCATCGACTCGCGGAGCTCGCTGTCGATTTTTGCCGCCGACTGGCGGCTGGCATCGGCGAGTTTGAAATAGAGCGTTCCGATCCGTTCGTGTGTGGGGTAGCGCACCACGGCCTCGGTGAGACGGGTGATGGCTTCGGAGTGGCGTCCGAGGCGGTGCACCAGTTCGCCAAGTTCGATGAGCGCCTCGCGATAGACGGCCGACTCAGGGAGAGCCTGACCATCGGTCACCACGGGCGACAGGAGGTCCTCGGCGGCTTTGAGCGCCTCTGGGGTGTCCTGCGCCACATAGCAACGCGCGAGGGGCACGATGGCCTGCTCACCGAGCACGCCCGAGCCGGTTCCGGAGAGCCCGCGGGCGTCGACGAGGGAACGGAAGTCGGTCATGGCCTCGCGGAACTGGCGTTTGGCGGCGAGAATCTGGCCGCGACGGAAGACGGCCTTGCCGCGGCGGTCGTCATCGCCGGCGACTCCGGCGTACTGCGAGAAGGCGTCCTTGGCATCGTCGTGGGCGCCGGCGAGATCGAAGCAGTCGGCGGCGTTCCAAAGGGCGTCGCGGTATCCGGCTTCGTCGCTTGAGGAGACCCGCTGAGCCACCTTGCGGTAGTACTCGCCGGCGTCAAAGAGCGAGCGCTTGATTTCACTTTTGACAACATCGCCCAGATCGCTGATGCGGAGGTCAACGCCGGCGACACCTTCGGCGACACGCGCCTGGGCAAGGGTCTGCTCGCCGATGCCTTTGGAGAGCGAAGCGATGGCCTGGAGCACGCTCACTGGGACCTCGCGCCTGGCGTCTAGGACGACCGACTCGGCCATCAGGGCGTAGCGCAGCGAGGTTGCAAGATCGCCGGCGCTGCGACGGTCGGCGCTGCGATCCATGAGCGATGCCGAGATCAGCGCGGGTGTTACCCACGTTGAGACTTCGGAGGAGTGGTCAGGTTGGGGGGGGGTAGGGAGCTGGGTGTTGGCGGCGGGCGTGGCGGCTGGGTGCTCGCCGTGAGCGGGCTCGGTGGTGCTCTTGGCGGGTTTGGTGGTGGCCTCGGTAGATTGCTCCCTGAGTTTGCCGAGTTCCTCGATGAGGACCGAGTAGTTTTCGATCGCGGTGGAGTCGTCGCGCTTGGCGGCGGCGGTCTCGGCGAGGCCGAGAAGGGCCGCGAGCATTGAGTCGCCACCGCCTGAGTTCTGGCGGGCCCGCTCGAAGCGGCGCTCGGCGTCTTCGAGCTTGCCTGCGGCCTGTTGAATCCGGCCGGCCATGACGAGTGTTGCGGCGCGAAGCGGGTGGGATGGCGGCAGAGCTTCCTCGGCGGCTTCGAGCTGCTCCGAAGCGCGGGCAAAGTCGCCCGAGTCGTTGTACGCGCGGCCGAGGAGGTAGAGGAGTTCGCCGCGGGATTCGCCAGGCAGTTTGTCCATGCGCACGAGTGAGCGTTGGAGGGCACTGATGGCCTCGCCGGTGTGGCCGCCGATGAGCCGGATTTCGGTTTGCCGGGCGATGGCCCAAGCCCGGTCGGCCTCGCTCACCCCCACTCCGCCGGCGCGCACGCCCGAGTCGTCGAGCATCTCACTGAGGAGTCCGAGCGTTCGATCGGGGTCCTTGGGACCGGCGGGGCGTGCCAGGTCCTTGGAGATCACAGACTTGTAAATCTCGATTCGGCGGGTTGGGTCTTTTTCGGCGGAGGATCGGACGAGTTCGATCGCCTCGGCGGTCTGGCCGATTGCGATGAGCGACTCGGCGAGTCGGGCTTGATCGGCGGGCTCGAGGGCGGCCCCGTCGGCTTTGCGGGCTTGTTCGTAGTCTTCGATGATGGCGCGGTGGTTGGCTTCGGAGTCGGTTCCCCGAATTTCCTGAGCCGCGCTCACGCTGCGGGCACGGGTCAGGTAGACCTCGCGCACCTGCGGGGGGGTCAGAGCGCCTTCGCGGATGGGCTGGGCGAGTTTGGTGTTGATCAGTTCGACGGCCTTGTCAAACTCGCGGGCGGCGAAGGCGGTGCGGACTTCGGGGAGGGAGGCGGCACGGTCCGGGGGGGGCGCCTGCCGGACGATTGTGAAAATTCCGCCCGCCAGGAGGGCGATCCCGATTGCGAGGGTCGGTATCGGCCAGAGCGTACGGAGGGGCGGCATCGACGCTCCGACGGCGGCCGAGCCAGAATGATCGGTCGTGGGTCTCGATGCAAGCCCTTGCTTACCAGCACCTTGGTTCGATTTGGGGGGGGTCTCCGACACAGGGGGGGTTCCACAGCGCTGGCCCTTGGCGGGATGGCGGCGATTTCTGGCGTTCTGGCGTAGTTCCTTATGTATCGGGTGGAGGGCGGTTTGAAGATGATGGCGGAGGGCAAAGCGGCGCGCATCTTTCTGAGGTTATTGGCGCCCAATCCTGAAACTGCCGGCCGCTTGAGACGTATAACTCGGCAAGTGCGGGTCCGGCTGAAGTTTGCCCACACCACTGCGGGGATCATTTTGCAGTGTGCCGGATTTAGTCCCTGTGTTTTTGTTGCATTTCGTGCCGTTTCCCTTACACTTTCCGCATACCCGTTGACTCGTGTCATTGGCTATGAGTCGTTGGCCGCCTTGGGCGGTCATCTCAGGCGGTAGGTCACTCTCGTTGGTCGTGTTCGCCATTCCCCGGAGATAAGAAGATGCGTCAGAATCGAACCCTCTCATCGCTCGTCGCTTGTACCGCGCCACTGGGTCTCTTGGCACTGGCCGGCTCGGCGTTCGGCCAGACCGCACTGAACGGTTCCGACACTTGCTCGGGCGCGTCCGTGGTGACGGCCGGCATTTACCTCGGCACCACCGCCGCGGCCACCAATGACGGCGTGACGACCTGCGGCAGCAGCAACACCAGCCGCGACGTTTGGTACCGCTACGTTGCCCCCGGCCCCGGCAGCCTCCGCGCCACCACCTGCGGTTCGGGCACTTTGTTCGATACCGTGATCTCGGCTCACAACGATTGCACCCGCGCCACCAGCAGCCAGATCGCCGGCGCCTGTAACGACGACGCGTGCGGCTCGGCCTCGACGATTAACGTCACGCTCACGGCCGGCCAGTCGATCCTCATCCGCGTGGGTGGGTTCTCGTCGGGCAACGGCGCGTTCCGCGTTGAGCTGGCGTTCACCCCCGGCGTGACCCCGCCCCCCCCAGGCGGCAACCTCGGCCCCGACGTAACGGTCGGCAACGTCGTTGACGTGGCCCGCTTCGGCACCAACGCGAGCGGCGCCATCACGGCGTACTCGGTCGGTACTGACTCGTGCAACCGTGGCGACGTTCCCGTTTCGTGGTACGACACCGGCCCCCGCAACCGCGAGCACCCGGTGATCGCCCAGAACATGTTCCGTTACAAGGTTGTCAACGGGGCCGGCCAGTTTGAGATGCTCGGCCAGTCGTGGCTCAAGCACGGCTTTCTCAGTCTCAACAGCAACGGCTGTGGTACCTGCATCACACCCCCGGATGGTGGCGATCAACTCGGCGTCAACTGCTCGGACGTTTACGGTGCTGGTCTGAATGGCAGCCAGAGCAACCTCGGCCCGCGCTCGCAGGTGAATGCCTCGACTGGCGCATTCCCGATGCCGCACGGCGTGGGCAGCGGCATTGACGGCGGTCAGGGCAGCACGCTTGGCATGCGTCTGCAGGTGCCGACCGCCGATGTCACGGGCACCGGCAGCGGTGGTGCCAACTTCGGCGCTCAGTACTGGGTGGACACTCACTACGTGACGATGGACGATGCGCAGTTCGTTCGCCCCGGCCAGACGGTGGCCATCAACGGGCTCAACAACGCGTCGTACCGCAAGATCAACATTGCCAACGGCACGGGCACCCCGACGTTCATCGGCGGCACGGTTCAGCTAGTGCCGGGCATCTTCGCCTGGCGCAACGCCGATCCACTCGTCAACATCGTCGCTGCTGAGTATCCCGAGCAGCACCCCACCAACGCCAACGCGACCATCCTCGGCCGCTTCTGGGTCGGCGCCAAGGCCACGCAGATCGCGGGCGGCATGTGGCACTATGAGTACGCCATCTACAACCTGAACTCTGACCGCAGCGGTGGCTCGTTCACGCTTCCGCTGCTGGCCGCCGCTTCGCTTGAGAACGTCGGGTTCCGTCACCCCCGCTCACACTCGGGCGAGCCGTTCGCCAACGACGCATGGACCACCACGCGCGAGGGCAACTCGGTGACCTTCTCGTGCCCCACGTTCACCACGAGCGCCAACGCCAACGCCATCCGCTGGGGCACGATGTACACGCTCCGGTTTGACTCAAATGCGGCTCCTAACCTTGGCGAAGGCACGATCGGCCTCTTCAAGCCCGCGGCGGCGGCGTTCCCCAACACCGTGACGGCTCCGAACATTCCCGTTCCGACCGTTCCGCCGGTGTGCGTGGCCGACATCAACGGCGACGGCCTCCTCGACAGCGATGACCTGGCCGACTACATCACCTGCTTCTTCAGCACGCCGCCGTGCGCCCTGGCCGACCAAGACTTTGATAACGTCGTCACTCCTGACGACCTTTCCGAGTACGTCGCCAACTTCTTCGCCGGCTGCCCGTAAGCAGGCGTGAGAAATCGAGTCTGAAACAGAGCACCCCGGCCCTCGCGCCGGGGTGCTTTTTTTCTGCCATCGCGCCTGGTGCGGCCAGCTTTGCTTACGCTCCGGGCATGAACGACGCACCCATTCGAGCGCTTTTCCCGTCCCTCGCGTCTCACACGGCGTTTCTTGACAACGCCGGAGGTAGCCAGATTCCCGGTGTCGTGATCGAGGCCATCACGCGATACTTCCACACCAGCTACGCGCAGCTGGGCGGAGACTACCCCCAGAGCAAGAGCGCCGCCCAAACCATCGCCCGCGGCCGGGCGGCCATCGCTTCGTTCCTCAACGCGCCCGCGCCATCGAACGTTGTGCTCGGGGCCTCGACGTCGCAACTGTGCCTGATGCTTGCCCATTGCTTTGGCGACGCTCTTGATGCGGTTCGCCAGAACCTGCCGACGGCGGCGCGGAGCGCCACACTGGGCCTGCCGGCCCGCAGACAGGTGATTGTGAGCACTGCGGGGCACGAGTCGAACGTTGGCCCGTGGATGCGATTGGCGCATCGGGGCTTTGAGGTCATCCCCTGGCCGACTGAAAAATGCGAGGACGGTCAGTATCGGCCCCGTCTTGAGACGCTTAAGAAACTCCTCTCTGATCGAACGCTCATCGTCACCGTTCCGCAGGTGTCCAATATTCTTGGTGAGGTGTGGAATGTGCGGGCTATGGCCGATGCGGCGCACGCCGTCGGGGCCAAGATTTTAGTTGACGGCGTGGCGTATGCCCCGCACGCCGCGCCCGATGTGCAGGCGCTTGACTGCGATTGGTATGTGTATTCAACGTACAAGGTCTTTGGCCCGCACATGGCGGCGATGTTCGGCAAGGCCGACGCGTGGGGCACACTGACAGGGCAGAACCACTTTTTTATTGATCCGAACGAAGTGCCGCGGAAGTTTGAAACTGGGGGCGTTTGTCACGAGGGATGTGCGGGCCTGGCTGCGCTTCTTGACTTTGCGCGCGGCGCCTGCGCCGCTGCGGGTGGGCCGGTGCCGTCGACCGATCGCGAGGCACTCGTCAGCGCCTTTGCCGCTTTGCGCGAGCGCGAGTTGAGGCTGCAGCACTCCATCCTGACGCACCTGGGGTCGATGCCCGGCATCAGGCTCATCGGTCCCGGCAACGGCGTGGGTGAGCACGACCGCATTGGCACGGTGAGCTTTGTCTCAGACTGGTATGAGCCCAAGGCGCTGGCGAGCGCGGCGAATCATGATGGCATTGCCATCCGCTGGGGCCATTTTTATTCGCGGCGGCTGGTCGAGGAACTGGGGCTGAACCCGGAGCGGGGCGTGATGCGGATGAGCGTGCTGGGGTACAACACGCAGGCGGAGGTCGATCGCGCGTTGCTGTTCATCGAGACCTTCACGGGCGCGAGCGAGCACGGCCGCTCGCGCGGGCCGGGGGAATCCTGAAGCGGGAGCCTCAGCCGCCGGCACTGCCCTCACCGCCGGGAAGCGTCATGCTCCACGGGTCGAGGGCTTCGTCAAGGTCCTTGGCCGTGACGGCCTTGCCGTTCATGCCGGGCTGGCCGACGACGGTTTCCATGGCGAGCTGGCGGACGGTTTTGCCCTGCTTGAACGCCTCTTTGGCAAGGCCCGCCGAGCGGTCATAGCCGATCACCGGGACGAGTGATGTGCACATGGCGAGCGACCCCTCGATAAGGGCGGCACATTTCTTTTCATCGGGCTTGAGGCCTTCGAGCAGGTTGGTGGTGAACATGTCGCAGCCGCGGGCGATGAGCGAGATGGACTCGAGCAGGTTGCGGGCGATGAGGGGCATGGCGACGTTCAGGTCGAGCGTGCTGTTGAGGCCGCCGAGGTTGCCGAAGGTGATGGCGGCGTCGTTGCCGATCACTTGCCCGCAGATCATGATGAGGGCCTCGCAGATGACGGGGTTGACCTTGCCGGGCATGATGCTTGAGCCGGGCTGCACAGCGGGAATCACGAGTTCGCCGATGCCGCAGCGCGGGCCCATGCCCATGAGGCGGATATCGGCGGCGATCTTGGTAAGTGAGGTGGCGAGGGTCTTGAGGTGGCCGCTGGCTTCGACGCAGGCGTCTTTGGCGTGCTGGGCTTCGAAGTGGTTCTCGGCGGCGCGGAACTTGATGCCAAGGGACTTGGCGAGTTCGGCGCTCACCATTGTGTCGAACTTCTCGTGGGCGTTGATGCCGGTGCCGACAGCGGTGCCGCCGATGGGCAGTTCGCAGAGAGTGGCAAGTGCGGCCCGAAGCCGGACCAAGCCGTGGCGGAGCTGGCTGGCGTAGCCGCTGAACTCCTGACCGAGCCGGATGGGGGTTGCGTCCTGGAGGTGGGTGCGGCCGATCTTCACGATCTTGTCCCACTGCTTGGACTGCTGCTCGAGTTTTTTGGCCATCCGCTCAACGGCGGGGAGCAGGTCGGTTGAAATCGCGACGGCCGCGGCGACGTGGATGGCGGTGGGGAAGGTGTCGTTGCTCGACTGGCCCATGTTCACATGGTCGTTGGGGTGGATGCCGCCAGCCTTGAGATAGACAGGGTCCTTGGATGAGCCGATGGGCCTGCCCATGGCGATGCAGACGAGGTTGGCGGTGACCTCGTTCATATTCATGTTGGTGCTGGTGCCGGAGCCGGTCTGGAAGACGTCGATCGGGAAGTGCATCCGCCAGCCGCCGTGATTGGGCATGCCGGCGCGCACCTGGTGGCAGGCGTTGTCGATCGCCGTGGTGCGCTTGGCATCGAGCCGCTTGAGCTTGTTGTTGACGCGGGCGCAGGCGGCCTTGATATCGGCGTAGGCCTTGACGATTCCAAACGGCACGGGCTCGCCGCTGATGGGGAAGTTGAGCACGGCGCGCTGGGTTGAGGCACCATACAGCACGCCCGCGGGCACGGACATTTCGCCCATGGTGTCTTTTTCAAGGCGCATCGCGGCGGGGGCTGGGGTGCTGGTGATCGGCGCTGCTGCGCCCGTGGTTTTGTGCTTGGCCATAGTGGGCCGAGTGTACGCCCGGCGCGCTCAGTTGAGGGTCGCGATTTGGCGTGGTGGCTGCGGCTGGGGAACCCCGCGGCATCAAACGGCCGGGCCGCGGGCCTTGATGCCCTTGGCGAAGGCGCTGAGTTCGGTGAGCGACTTCATCACGTGCACGCCTGCTGCGGGCTTGGCGGGGGCCACGGGCAGCACATCGCGCACGTGCCGACCACCGAGCAGGCACGAAACACCAAGCTTGGTGAGTGACTCACTGAGTTCTATGATCTCGCTTACGGCCTGTTTCTTGGGCGGCTCGACCGACACGCTGAGCCAGACCATGGAGGCCTCGAATCGCGCCGCCGCTTCTTTGAGCAATCGGGCCGGAACCCGAGGCCCAAGGTTGATGTCCTTAAACCCGGCCTCGGCCAGCGTGGTCGAGACCAGGAGCGAAGGCAGAATGTAGGGATCAAACTCGGCGCCCCCACCCACGGCGATGGGCGCCAGTTCATCGGCCGAGCCGATGAGCAGACGGAGTTGGTTCACTGCGGCGATCAGAATATCGGTGGCGCGATGCTCGATCACGATGCCCCATTCGGCGTGCTGCCAGAGCTCACCGATCTTCCAGAGTGCGTGGGCGAAGGGGCCGTCGCCGATGGTCGCGATGCTGCTGCCTTGCATGTAGAGCGACTGGAGCAGCCCACGAACGACAGGGGCATCGCCTCGTTCGAGTGCTTCATAGAGCAGCGTGTCCATCGGTTTGGCCAGATCGACGGTGTGGGGAAGGTGCTCGAGCTCGCTCAGCCCGAGCAGTTCGGGGCGCTCGACCTTGGCACCACTGGTGCGTACAAACTTGACGGCATCGGCAATGAGGATGCGGCGGTGCCCTCCGGCGGTTCGCGAAACGATGATCCGGCCCTCGTCGGCCCAGCGTTTGACCGACGATTCGCTGACGCCGATGGCCTGCGCAAGATCTTTAGGGGCAATGGATTGACGCATAGAGGAAACTCGTTGTGAACGATTTTACCATCTAAAATCGTTCATGACGAGGGAAAGGCCCCAAACCGACCGGTTTTGGCCAGATCGCGATAAATCGCACCAAACCTTTCAATAATCAACTATTTTAAACAAAATGCGCTTACTACGAACCAAGGACTTGACAGTGGCGTAATCGTCGTGTATCTTCTTGGTGAACGATTTGAACGATTTTAGGAGTTGCGGATGGTTGCTCCACTTACTTTCGCTTCGACCCGCTGTTGCGGCGAGCCACAACTTGTGGCGGCCTCCGATCGTTCGGTCTTGGAGCCCTCCGAGGCTCCCCCCGCGATCCGCGAGATCGACCAGCCACGTATCGCTCGCGCGGTTCGTGAACTGCTTGCGGCGTTGGGCGAAGACGTGCATCGCGAAGGCCTGCGTGACACCCCTGTTCGCGTCGCCCGAGCCTACGCCCAGATGTTTGCCGGTCTTTCGCAGTCGCCCGCGGCCCACCTCGGGCGCGTCTTCACAGAGGCCACGAGCGACGTGGTCATATGCCGCGATATCGAGTTCTTCAGCATGTGCGAGCATCACCTTCTGCCGTTCAGCGGCAAGGCGCACATTGCTTATCTTCCTGCCGGTGGCCAGGTCGTGGGCCTCTCCAAGCTTGCCCGGACGGTCGACGTGTTCGCCCGTCGCCCGCAGGTGCAGGAGCGGCTGACGAATCAGATTGCTGACGCGATGGTTGAACATCTCGCGCCGCGGGCTGTGGCCGTGGTCATCGAATCCGAGCATCTGTGCATGAAGATGCGGGGTGTGAGCAAGCAGTCTGCGACCATGATTACGACCTCCATGCGAGGCGAATATCGAACCAACTCCGACCTTCGCCGCGAAGTGCTCGGCCTTTTGACCCGTACCTGACCGACTATTCCCGGGCCCCACACACGGCCCGACGACAACAAGCTTCCCGCAACCTGTGGACCATTCTGCCTCATACGTTTGAGCGGGTGGTCCGCGGGTTTTTTTGCAGATGATGATTTGGGGATGGAGGCTGATCGTGACACGCGCTCCTCCCGGCGGACGCGAACGAATCACCCTCCCCGCTCGTACCCCGCAGATGCTCTTTATGGTTATTGAACGCTTCAGGGCCGGAAACCCCACCGCCGTCGGTGAACGCTTCAAATCCCGCGGCCGGATGATGCCCGAGGGGCTGGGCATTTCCTACCTCGCCAGTTGGATGACGGCCGACGGCGCGGCTTGCTACCAGATCATGGATGCTCCGACGCGCGAGTCGCTCGATCCGTGGATTGGCAACTGGGGCGACTTGGTCGAGTTTGAGGTCATCGCTGTCGAGACCTCCGCCGAGTTTTGGGCCAAGCCGGGCTAAACACCACCAAACCAACACACCACCGCCAGCTCGACGGGCACACACTACCCTTCACCATCGCGCGGCAGTGCGGGTTCCGCCGTCGCGAGCCGGCCTCTCAATATGCCCCAACTTCACTGGTTTCGTTCAGACCTTCGCATTCGCGATAATTCTGCGCTGCACGCCGCGGCGGCATCGGGTGACGGCCCGGTCGTCGGGCTCTACGTGATCTCTCCCGGAGACTGGGCGCGCCACCACACCGCTGCGGTGCGGGTGGATTTCACGCTGCGCACGCTCGCGGTGCTCTCGGCCGATCTCGCCCGGCTCAACATTCCGCTGCTCATTCGCGCGGCGGCGCGGCCGGGGGAGGTTGCCAAGACGGTCGTTGACACGGCCCGGCAGATCAAAGCCGGACATATTCACTTCAATAGTGAGTACGAACTGCACGAGGCCAAGCGCGATGGCGATGTCGCGGAACTTGCCGCGCGGCACGGGATTGGTGTTCACGCGCAGCATGATCAGTGCATTCTTGAGCCGGGCAGCGTGCTCACGGCGGGCGGCACGGGCGGGCCGTTCACGGTTTTCACGCCGTTTAAGAAGCGCTGGTTCGCCGTGCTGGCGGAGCGAACGCCCGACCTTCGCTCGGCCCGCGAGGTGGCGGCGCCAAAGAAGCAGGCCCCCACCGCCATCGCGAGCGACGTGGTTCCCGACTCCGTAGCCGGCTTTGTCTCGACCGTTCCTGCATCTCTTTGGCCGGCGGGCGAGGCACCGGCGGCCGCGCGGCTGGAGGCGTTCGTTGCTGGCGCGATCCACAAGTACAAAGACCAGCGCAACCAGCCCGCCATCGAGGGCACCAGCGCCCTCTCGCCCTATCTTGCGGCGGGCGTGATCTCGCCCCGAACATGCCTCTTTGCCGCTGCGGCGGCCAATGGGGGCAAGCTGGAAGGGGGGTCCGTTGGCGCAGCGACGTGGATCAGCGAACTCGTCTGGCGCGAGTTCTATAAGCACATCGTCGTGGCGTTCCCGCGGGTGGTCATGGGGCGGGCGTTCAAGCCGGCGACCGACAATATCAAATGGCACTATGACGAGGCGAAGTTCAACGCGTGGCGTGAAGGACGGACCGGGTTTCCGATTGTGGATGCCGCCATGCGGCAACTGCTCGCTACGGGGTGGATGCACAACCGGCTACGGATGATCGCGGCGATGTTCCTGACCAAGGACCTGTTCTTTGACTGGCGGCTGGGCGAGAGGCACTTCATGAGCCATCTCATCGACGGCGACTTGGCGGCCAACAACGGGGGGTGGCAGTGGTCGGCCAGCACCGGGACGGATGCGGCACCGTACTTTCGCATCTTCAACCCCATTACTCAGAGCCGCAATTGCGACCCGGAGGGTGAGTTCATTCGCCGGTACGTTCCCGAATTGCGCTCTATTGAAGGTGACGCCGTTCACGACCCGAACGACGACCTTCCACCGCTGGCCCGCGCGCGGCTCGATTACCCCTCGAAGATCGCGGACAGGGCGAAGGTGAAAGAGACGGTGCTGAGCGCTTTCAAGGGCATTGCTTCAACGGACTGAACGGCACGATGGGTCAAATGTGGGGACCCACATCGCATTCGTCCCCCTCACGCTTCCCCCAAATGCGGAAAACCCCAGTGCTTTGCTGACGAGTTGGCCAGCCGAACTCAATGAAACGGCCCCAATAACCGATAACCCCGGCACGGTCTTCGGTTTGCCGGTATACTGCTGTAAGCCCACTTTGTCCCACCGGGGACCGTATCGCAGTCGATGCCAGTCCTCTCAGCCATTGCGCCCTTTGGTTTTTCCTTCGACCCGACGCGCTTTTTGAGTGCGTACCGATCCATTGGCTGTACGACCTGCCAGTTTTACCGCAACGAACAACGCCCGCCGAAGATCATCGACGCGCTGAAGGCGACCGCCGACGCGGGCTTGAAGTTCGACTCGATTCACGGGGTGTTTGGCTTTCATATAGACCCGTCCTCTCCTGACGCTCTGCACCGCAAGCGCTGCGTGGACATTTACGAGGCTGAGGGCAAGCTCGCCAATGACTTGGGCGGGCCGATGGTCGTGGTTCACCCCTCGGCGTGGAACCCAGGGATGCGGATGATGACCTTGGAAGAGGTCGAAGCCGCCTCGGCACCGCGCTGGCCCCGGCTGCATGAGTTCATGATGGCGATGGCCGAGGTTGGCCACCGATTGAATGTGGTTTACCTGATTGAGAACCAGCCGCGGAACTGCCCCCTCGGACAGGACACGGTGAAGCTCGCCGAGGCCGTATTGAAGATCAACTCGCCGCACGTTCGCATGTGCCTGGACACCGGGCATGCGCACATGACGGGCGACCTGATTGAGACGACCCGTAAGGCACTGCCGGCCATTTCGTATTTCCACGTTCACGATAACGACATGAAGGTGGACGACCACCGGATGCCGTTTGATGGCAACATTCCGTGGGACAAGTTTGCGGCCCTGCTGCGCGAGACCAATGCCCCCCAGCCGCGGATGCTTGAGGTCTTTTACGACGAAGCAAGGGTTGAAGAGCTGGCCCGCAACGGTTTGGGCAGCCGGCTTCAGGGTGCGTGCGCGATCTGACGCCGGGCGGGGCGGCTCCTCACAGTTCGGGAACTTCATCAAGAGTGCTTGGGCCCGCACTACGCTCCAGCGTCGTGAGTGTGTTTCATACTGTCATCATCGGGGCGGGCCCGGCCGGGTGTGCTGCAGCCATCGGTTTGGCGCGTCATGGTCGCTGCACCGTTACGCTTATCGAGGCGGCGGCGTTTCCGCGGGTGAAGGTCTGCGGCGAGTGCATCAGCCCCGCGGCGGCAGGGGTGCTTGAATCGCTTTTGAGTGCGGATGAACTCATCGGGCTCGGTGCCCGGCGGGCCCGCCGCTATGTGCTGGAACTCGGCGAAGCATCGCGAACGTGGGAAACGCCAGCCCCGACGTGGAGCCTTTCGCGCGGGACGCTTGACGCGGCACTGCTGGCGGAGGCCCGCCGGTGCGGCGCTCGGGTTATTCAGCCGGCGACGGTTGAGCGGGTTGAGTATGCGTCGGAATCGGCGCTGGTGCACCTTCGCGACGGCGAATCGCTCGAGGTGAGTGTGGTCATGCATGCTGATGGCAAAGGCCGGCATGATGCCCGCAGAGCCACGCCGATGCGGGCGGGGGTGGTGGGGTGTAAGTGCCTGATGCGGCTTCCGCCGGGCACGCTCTCGGGGATCCATATGCGTTCGGCGGCGGGGGCGTATATCGGCCTAGTTGAGGTTGAAGATGGGCTCGCGACGTGCGCGTTCACGGTGCGCTCATCGCTGGTCGCCAGGTTTCGTGGCGATCTTGATGCGCTGCTGGGGTCACTGTGGCCTGCGTATCGGCCTGCCTGGCGCGAGGCCGCGGGGGCGCTGGGGAGTTGGCTCTCGTGCGGAGTTGCCGCAAGTGGGTACATCAGGCCTGGGCACGCGCGGTCGCTTCGGATCGGCAACGCGGCGGCGGCGGTAGAGCCTATTGGCGGCGAGGGAATCGGGCTTGCGCTGTGGTCGGGGTCGCGTGCTGCGGACCTGATGAACGAGGCTTTGGGGGAGACTGGCGTGCCGGACGTGGGCGGACTGATCGCCGTCGAGCGCGCGCTCGCCAACGACTATCGGCGGCGACTGCGCGTGCGGCGGCCGAGTTGCCGTGCTGCGGCGGCGCTGCTGATGCGGCCGGGGCTTTTGGGTGCGCTCTGGCCGATTATCAGTCGGCCGGCGGTTACGCTTTCACCGTGGTGGAGATTGAGCGGGAAGGTGGCGTAGAACGACCTGGCGTTCCGGGCCACTTCGCTCGCTCTGGCAGCTCAAAACGGCGATAACGTAGAGGCATGGCGACTTCCACCCTCCTGTTTGACGATGCCCGTGGCCTGACAGCGCCGCTCACCGACTACCGGCCTTCGTTCGATATTCGCACCGGTGCCCTCACCACCCGCGAGCGGCTGACCAGCGCGCTGGGCCTGCATGTGATCGCGCTGTTCGTTCCGGGCCGCCTCGAGGCGCTTGTGCGCAGCACCGCTGTGGGCGTTACTGTGAACTCGCTTGGCGCGGTTGACTCAGACGTTCTTGTACTCAACGGCCGGTGCGTCCTGCCGATCGGGCAGATTCGCACGCTGGCGCTCGGCGGGTGCGTGCTTGAAAAGTCATCAGGCGATTTAATCGCGGCGCGGCTTTCGCGGCACGATGCGCTCGCGCTCGCTGCTGGTGGGTTTGACCCCGCCGTGGCTGCCAGGCACAAGATTGAGTTGTTTGACGGCCACGCGCTGCTCTCGCGCCCGTGGCACGTTCGCACCTTCCGTGATGCGGCGCTCGATGCTGACCTGGCGACGATCGAGAAGAAGATTGAAACCGCGTTCTGCCCCGCGAGCAGCATCCGTATCGGTAACCGCGGGCTGGATATCCATCCGAGCGCCAAGGTGTATCCGGGCGTGGTCTTTGATTGCGAGGCGGGGCCGATTGTCATCGATGAAGGGGCGACCATCCGCCCCGCGTGCACCATCATCGGCCCGGTGTACATCGGGCGCGGCGTCACGATCCTCGACCGGGCGCTCATCAAGGGGCACACGGCCATCGGGCCTTCATGCAAGATCGCCGGCGAGGTGGGCGGCACGATCTTTCAGGGCTTTGCCAACAAGGCGCATGACGGGCATCTGGGCGACAGCTATGTGGGCGAATGGTCGAACCTCGGCGCGGGCACTACCAACTCGAACCTGCTGAACACCTATGGCGAGGTGACCTGTAAGCCCGTGCCCGGCGGCAGCAACGAGCGGAGCGGCCTGCAGTTCCTGGGGGCCATCATTGGCGACCATGTCAAGACAGCCATCTCGACGCGGATCATGACGGGGAGCATCATTCACAGTGGAGCGATGTGGGCCGCGGCGAAGGCGATCACGGGCTGCGTACCGCCGTTCGCGTGGGTCACCGATGAGAGCGAGAAGCGATTCCGGCTCGACAAGTTCATCGATATCGCCCGCACGGTCATGGGCCGCCGCAAGCTCACGATGAGCGACAGCTATGAGGCGGTGGCACGCGGGCTTTTCGAGTCTTCATCGGCTTCCTCAGGAACTTGAGCCTGCGGCAACGCCTTCGGCCCGCGGGGCGGTTTAACATGGCCCGATGCCCACGCTCTATCTCATCGACGGCTATGCGCAGTTCTTCCGGGCATACCACGCCATCCGCACGCCCATGAGTTCGCCGGTCACCAAAGAACCGACGAACATGACGTTCGGCTTCATCGGGATGATCCTCAAACTGCTGCGGGCTGAAGGAAAGGTTGGTGAGAACGGGGGGAAGCCCGACTATCTCGCCGTCGCCTTGGATATCTCCGGCGACAAGGAGACCTTCCGATCCGAGATTGACCCCAACTACAAGGCCCAGCGGCCCCCGCCCCCACCTGACCTGTTCCCGCAGGTTGAGCGCTGCCTCACGATCCTCAACGCTATTGGGGTGCCGACGGTGGGCGTAGAGGGCTTCGAGGCCGATGACGCCCTCGCCACCGTGGTGGCTCGCCTGCGCAAAGAACAGCCCGACCTGCGCATCCGCATCGTGAGCAAGGACAAGGACCTCAAGCAACTGCTTGAAGATGGCTTTGTTGAGCTTTACGACGTTCATACTGATGCGCTCGCCGATGCCGCGGCCCTGAAGGCCGAGACCGGGCTTTCGCCAACACAGGTCGTGGACATGCTCGCCCTGATGGGCGACAACGTAGACAACGTCAAAGGGGTTGACGGCATCGGGCCCAAGACTGCGGCGGAGTTGATCTCGACGTATGGGACGCTGGACAATCTGCTGTCGCGCGCGTCGGAGATCAAGGGTAAGCGCGGCGAGGCGCTCCGCGCGGCGGCGGCGGCGGGTGTTCTGACGCTGAGCAAGCAACTGGTGTCACTGCGCTATGACGCGCCGGTGGAGTTTGACCTTAAGGCCTGCGCAACCAAGGCTCTCAATCTCGAAGTGCTCATCCCGATCCTTAAGGAGCTCGGCTTCAACCGGTATCAGGATGATGTCCGCCGGCTCTTGGGGCATGCGGTGATGCCGGGCATCACGCTCAACCCCGATGCGTCGGCCAAGGCCCGGCGGGCGGGTGGCCAGGCGGGTGGTGGCGGGCCGGCCGAGGGGAACGGAAGGGGGGGGGGGCTGTTCGGTCAGGGGGTTGCGACTCGGAAAGCACGCTCCTCGCGCTCATCGGCGCAGAACAGTGGGCCATCGCTCTTTGATGCGCCTGCCACCGCCGATGCTCCGGCCACGATCGCCAGCATCGGCCGCGACCCCAACCCCAACTATTTGGCCATCACCACCGCTGCGCAGCTCAAGGCACTGGTGAGCGAGCTGCAAACCGCGGCGATCATCGCCATCGATACCGAGACGACCGGCCTGTCACCCCTCGAGTGCAAGCTGTGCGGTGTTTCGATCTCCATCCGCGCCGGGCACGGGTACTACATCCCGGTTCGCTCTCCCGATTCGTCCGCGCACCTGAGCGAGCAGACCGTTCTCGACGCGCTGCGCCCGATACTTGAGGATCCCTCCCGCCGCAAGTGCGGCCACAACCTGAAATATGACCTGCTGGTCCTTCGCGCGGCGGGGGTCATGCTGCGGGGGATCGCGTTTGACTCGATGGTGAGTTCGTACATCATCGACGCCTCGCGCTCCAGCCACTCGCTCGATGCGCTGGCTCTGGCGCTCCTCGCCCACGCCAATATCTCGATCTCCGCCCTCATAGGCAGCGGCCCGCACCAGCGCACCTTCGACACGGTGCCCCTTGACGCCGCGACGCAATACGCCGCGGAGGATGCTGATGTGGCGCTACGGCTGCGCGAGGTCATGTACCCGCAACTGGAGCAGATGGGCCTGCTCTCGCTGTTTGATGATGTTGAGATGCCGCTGGTCACGGTGCTTGCCGAGCTTGAGTTTAACGGCATCATCTGCGACCCGGCCGAGCTTGACCGCCAGCGCGACCGGCTGGCACGCAAGATCGTTGAACTGCGCGACCAGATCGACGATGCCGCGATGGGGTCGCTCGGCCGCACCTTCAACCCTGACTCGCCCAAGCAGTTGGCAGCCGCGCTGTTTGGCAAGACGAACGCCCAAGAGCCGGGGCTGGGTATCAAGTCCATCAAGCGGACGCAGACGGGCTATTCGACGGATGTGGAAGTACTCGAGCGGCTGGCGGCCGATCCGGCGGTGACCACGCCGATTCCGGCGCTCATCGTCGATTACCGCCAGCTCACCAAGCTCGTTTCGACCTATCTCGTGGCCCTTAAAGACGCCATCAATCCGAGCACTCAGCGCATCCACGCGAGTTTCAATCAGACCGTCGCCGTGACCGGTCGGCTTGCCTCGAGCGATCCGAACCTTCAGAACATTCCCATTCGATCTGAAGTCGGGCGCGAGATCCGGCGGGCGTTTGTAGCGGCGCCCGGGTGCGTCTTCGTCGCGGCGGACTATTCCCAGATCGAGCTCCGCCTGCTGGCTCATCTCTCGCGCGACCCGGCCCTGATTGAGGCGTTTGATCAGGATCAGGACATTCACACGGCCGTCGCGGCGCAGATTAACGGTGTGCCGCTCGACAAGGTCACCAAGGACATGCGCTCGGGCGCCAAGATGGTCAACTTCGGCATCGTCTACGGCATCACCGCCTTCGGGCTCGGCCGCCGCCTGAAGATCGAGACCAAGGCGGCTGATCTCATCATCACCAACTACAAGAAGCGTTTTGCCGGGATCACCACGTTTCTTCAAGAGTGCGTGCAGCAGGCGCAGACCAGCGGGTATGTCGAGACCATTCTCAAACGCCGGCGGCCCATTCCGGACATCGATTCGACGATTCCTGCCCGCCGCGCGTTCGCCGAGCGCACGGCCATTAATAGTGTGGTGCAGGGTTCAGCGGCGGACCTCATCAAGCTGGCGATGGTGAAGCTCTATGCGCTTACGCAGGGCCCGTCACTGGCCGGAGCCAAGATGCTGCTGCAGATACACGACGAGCTGGTTTTCGAGAGCCCTGTGGCCCAGGCCGAGGCCGCCCGCGCCATTATCGTGCACGAGATGGAGTCGGCGCTTTCGCTCACTGTTCCGCTCAAGGCTGATTCCTCGATCGCGCAGTGCTGGTTTGACGGGAAATGACGTGCTGGCGGCTGATTCAGCGGACGCGCACGAAACATAGCGCGCCGCACATAGCGCACCGCACTTGGCGCACCACACTTGGCGCACCGCACCTGGCGCACGACGCTTAGCGAACCACGCCCCGCTGCCGCAGCGTCTGCACAATCAGCGTAGCCAGATCGGTATTCGAGGGTGTGAGCACGTGCCCCAGCCCGCGCGAGCGGCAGAACGCAGCGCACTGTTCAATGTACTTCGTGGCACGCTTTTTGTACACCGCCAGCAGGTCGCTCGTGAGGGTTACCTCGGCGGCCTTGCCGGTCTCGACATCAGTGAGCCGCAGATCGCCCACCAGGGTCTGGTCCTGATCATCGCCCTCGCGTTCGAGTGCCGGGTCAATCTCGCCCGGCGAGAGAACTTGCAGCACGGTGGCATCGAGCGAGCCCGATGCCGTGGCAGCGCCCAAGGCACCCAGCCCGGCCTCGTACCCGCCGCGCGGCGGCACGAGCAGGTCGGTCAGCACAAACACCACGCCACGGCCGCGCCCGGACTGCGCCAGCGTCGTCATCGCGCTCGTGAAGGCCTGGCTCGCCGGAGGCCCTGTCCCGCTGGTTGGACCCGCGCTGCTGTCGGCAGCGGCGGCAGCGCCGAAGGCGTGTTCGAGCAGAAACGCGCCGATCCGCTGGATGTTTCGTCGCCCGCGCGATGGCGCGAGCTGCACGAGCGCTTTTGGTCCACGACCTCCAAACACGCTCATGCTCACCCGGTTGTTCTTCACCAAGCCGATGTAGCCGAGCGCCATCGCGAGCCGCGCGGCGAACATGGCTTTGCTGGGGCTCCCCGCCCGCATCGAGGCGGAAACATCGAGTGCGATCTCGACCGACAGATCTTCCTCTTCCTGAAAGACCTTCACGAAGAACCGGTCCATCCGCGCAAACACGTTCCAGTCAATGTGACGCAGGTCGTCGCCTGCTGCGTATTCGCGGTAGTCATCAAACTCGACTGACCTGCCGCGCCGCTTGGAGCGACGCTCGCCTTGCAGTTTTCCGAGCAGCACTTTGCGGGAGTGGACATCGAGGCGATCGAGCGCTGCCGCCAGCGCCGGGGGGAGTAGTTCGCTCAAGTCCGCCGGGGGTTTGACGCTCGCGGTAATCATGCCTTTTCGTCCACCATCAGCGGCCGCGCGTCAGAACGCGAGCCTGAGCTGCACCATCACGCCCTCTTGGCGAAGCTGGCCCGAAAAATTGCCGGCCTCCGCCGCGATCCGGGAGTATTGGTATTCCATCTCGAGCGAGACCGATGGCGAAATCGTCCACCGGGTTGAAAGCGAGACGGCCATATCCGTTGAGTCGCCGCTCCCCTCGCCAGCGCCGCCAAGCCGGGGCCCGGCCACGGCGCGGCCACCCAAGGCCAGGCCACGGGCCAGCCGAAACTCCGCTCCCGCGCCGGCCACCGGCGTCATCGTGAGCGGCGGCATGGCGTCGGAGCGGCTGGGTTGATCGATGGATACGCCTTGCACCCCACCGAGTGCGCTAAGCGTAAACGGTCCCGACCGATACACCTCGATCGCGCCCGTCGCGCTGAAGATATCAACCAGCGAGCCGCGCTCGATCCTCGTGCCCGAGGTCGATACGAAGTCTCGCAGTTCGGGCGAACCCAGAGACCGCGCGTTGTCGAAGTTCAGACCCGTGTATGTGCCGCCGATGCGAATCCCGTCGCTCACGGTGACACTTCCGAGCGTACCAAGGGCAAACGGTCCCACTGGCACGTCGCTCCGCCGCGCTCCGCCGCCGGTTGAAAACGAGATCGGCTCAGGATCGGTCAGCACAAACGTGAGACGCGCCTGGTCGCCGAGCACGTCAGCCTTCTCCACCTTGTCCGCATCCTCGTCGCTGGCGGGCTTCGCGGCTTGGCCGTCTTTGGTGACCTTCTCAGCCGCAGCAGTCGAGGGGTTGCCGGCTGCTGATTCGGGCTTCTTCGCCACCTCCTGCGATTGCGGCTTCCCCGATTGATTCGCGGGGACATCGGCCAAAGCGCATGTCGCCACCGCGGCCAGCACCCACGCCGTGGCGGTCAATCGATGCTCGAACTTGGTCGCAATCGGTCTCATCAACAGCTCGTACGTTCCCTCAACCTTAGTAGCCGTCGGCGCTCGCTGATTTCACACTCAAGACTACACCAATGCCCACCGCGATCGCCCCAGGAAGGGCGGTAAGGCCGATTCGCACGAGGGTCATCGGCAGGCCAGGTTTTTCCCCCAACTTTCCACAACTCACCACCCCCGCCATCACTCCGCCCAGCAGCGCGAAGATGCCGCAGACCACTGGCGTCGAGCCGATCACTTCGGCGGTTTGCTGGGCGTATACCGTCATCATGGCGGCCATCGCCGCGACGGCGGGCCCGAGCACAAATCGCGGCCGCAAGAATCCGAGAATCAGCCCCGGACCAACGGCGGCACAAAGAGATCCGCAGATGACAGCCGGCTCGATGTGACCGGTGAGGGCGAACGTCACACTCGCGGCGGTGCCTGCACCTGTGACCAGCAGCGGACCCATCCACCCAGGGCGGCTCGCCGCCGTCTCCAGCCCCCACCACGCGAGCGTGCCCAGGGCCGCGATGGCCGCGACCCACCCGGCGATTCCCATGGCGCCCCATTCGGCACGAATGTTCTCGCGCACCGGCAACCACAAGGCCGCCACGAGCAACACCAAACGCGGAAGGTGCACGATGACCCAGTAGGGCTTCAGCGCCGCCTCCATCAATCCGAGCAAGCCGGCGGCCCCGATGATCCATGGGGCCCAGTCCTGTGCTTTGGCGGGCATCTCCTCAAAGCCGCTGAACTTGCCAATAAACATGCCCAGCAGCACGCCTGCCGGGATCACCAGACCCAGCGCCCACACAGGCCCGCGGCCGACAAACGGCGGCATCCGCTGCGGCGGTGCTGCGCCCGCGAGGGCATCGAAGGGCATCGGGCCAGACCGCGACCACCAAGCGATGAGCCCGGTCACGAGTGACAAGGCCAAGGGGATCCCGATTCCCGCACCAACAGCCAGAGCGATGTTCTGCATGGGCCATCGTTGGGGGGTCGGCCTCCGCCAGCGAGGATCAGGGCACTCAGCGGTACGCGGGGCCCACGGCGGCCCGCCAAGACAAAAATAATCCAGGCTGTCACAGCCCGTGGTTGTTTCCGCTCAAGAGTCAGCGACGGCCCTGTAGCCGACCGCGGATCGGGGCCCCCCGGCCGCCGCGAACCCCTCGGCCCCATCGCATTGCCCCGCGGCTGCATTCACCTGCAGCCAGAAACCAGACGGAGTCTCAACTATGAAGAATCGCCATCATCTGACCGCCACCCTCTCGCTCACCGTTCTCGCAGCCCTTGCGGGCACTGCCGGCACCGGCACGCCGTGGCGGCCAGCCGATTCGTCTGGGTCGCGCTGAGGGGTTCCCGATCTCTGGCGAGCCCCGCGAGATTCGCCTTGGCCCGAGCATGAATAGGATGCCCTCATCATGCCCAAGTCCGGCATCGTCTGCCCCGACCTTCACCTCTCCACCTGCCCGCGCTGTGGTGTGTCGTGGGCGCTCCAAATCCTTCGGACCCGCGTCTCCAAGCGGTTTGGGTACAGGGTCCACATTGCCTGCTGTTCGGCCTGCCGCCGGCTCTGTCGCGTGCCCGAGATTCCGCGCGGGGCTCTCAAGTAAACAGCCGATCACCGGCGTCGAGGCCCGCTGGTGAAAACGCTCAGCACGGTGACTTATGGCACAGAGTGAGCCCGTCGGAAACTCAGGGCGCAGACCAAAACCCTTTCGGGTCCTTTATCACATTCGTATTTTGTGTCGTTCTGGCGGTTCAGGCGTGGCAGCTTGGACTCAGGCCCGTGCGATTCGCCGGCGACGAACCAACCCGACGACAACGCCAAGCGCCAGTGTCGAAAGGCCCGCCCATGCGGCCGGGGGGAGTGGTACGATCGGCGGCGGCCCGACCCGCGGCCCGACATCGCCGTCGAGTTCCACTTCAGGCGTGATCGGCAGCATTTGATCTGAATCAAACTGATTGAACGGACGACCGCTGATCGGGCTGCGCGGGTCGCGGAGCGTTTGAGCGATCATCGGCACCTCGGCTGGATCCAATCCGCTCAGATCGATCGCGACGATGCTCCCGCCGAACACAGTTCCAGCGGTCAAACCGCAAGAAACGAGTCCGTGAGGGGCAGAAGCGGTTGAACTATCGGTCAGACCCATGCCGCGGCTGGCGGGCCAAGAAGCGAGCCAATCAGCCATCGGCATCGCGAACACCGCGATGGCGTTGCCGGACGATGCCAAGTCATGAACATTGGCTTGGACGCTCATGGCGACTGTGTCAGCAGAGGCCGTTCCCGCCGCCAGACCAACAAATCCGCCCGCCAAAGCAATCGCGCACGGCCCAAGCCGATTCACCACACCACGATGATTGAAAGAACTGTTCTTCATGAGGCTGGCACTAAAATTCCACTTGCT
>Ga0105046_10003223_pt1 | contig 25866 bp, 13 predicted proteins | sample MAT03_FD_78385 | JGI IMG/M metagenome (GOLD analysis project Ga0105046, IMG submission 78385) | Freshwater microbial communities from Lake Fryxell liftoff mats and glacier meltwater in Antarctica - MAT-03 (megahit assembly) | ecosystem: Environmental > Aquatic > Freshwater > Ice > Liftoff...
AGGGCGGTCACGCGGATGACGACTACGTGGTCCAGGTCAGCGGTGTCGTTGCTGTGGTCGTCGAGCAGGGCGTAGCTGCAGAGCAGCAAGGGGAAGCCGCCGGCGCGGCTGTGGAACAGGGCGCCAGTGAGCGGCACCTCGATGAGCGGGTGCATGCAGGGGCCTTTCTGGTGAAGGCTGATACCTGCACGCGAAAAAACCACCGCGGTGCGGTGGTAAGTTCAGCTTCATGTGAGGAGCCGAGGGAAGTGGGTTTAGGGCGTAGGGACGCGAACAGCGAGGCCAGGAACGCGGCCAAAGTCCGAGTCGTTCGTCGCGACGTGGGTGATGCCCTCACACTGCATTACCGCGACGATGAGCCAGTCGTTGACCATCAGGCCGTGCTGCTCACGGAACGTGCGGCTGGCGTGGAGATCACGATACGATAGAGGGAGGATATCGACCCGGGCCTGGCGGAGGTCGCGGAGGATGGTACGGTAGCGGGTCAGCTGCTGCACGAGGTCGGTCCGCTGCTTGAGCAGCGCGACGGCTTCGGCAGAACGCTGGGCCTGGCCCTGGGCGAGCAGCTCCAGCACCATCGCCCGGTGGAGCACATCCGCGGTGACCGACACACTGGTGAACAGGAACGTGAACCAAGCCTCAACGCCTCCCTGGCGAGCACGTCTGCCAGGTTCTGGCACGCGCTCCTGCGATTGAGTTGCGCGGGGGAACGTGCTATAGTCGGTGGCGTGGGTCCGCGTGTCCGGCGCTACGGACACCTATCGGGCGTTGAGAACCAGCTGTGCTCACCCCAGGCTCCGCCCTGCCGCCCCTGCCGCCCTCCGGTACCACGCTCGGCGAGTTCGTCGCCGAGCTGGCCCGCCTGGTGCGCGCCGACGCCGCCGAGGCCCGCCGCCAGGTCTCGGACAGCTGGGCGTGCCCACTGGCGCAGCGGGTGGCCGCGGGTCGCGCCATCGCCGATGTGCGGATTGTCGAGGTGCGCCCCGACGGGATGCTCACCCTGGCCTGCCCGCGCAACGAGTCGCGCTTCCGCGAGGGCGACGTGCTGCTGCTCTCCCGCGGCGACCCGTTCTTCGAGCCGCGCTTCTTGGTCACCCTCGAGCTCGACGAGGAGACCGAGCTGCTCGTCTCCACCGAGTCACCTGGCGTCACCGTCTTCGACTTCGTCGCCCAGCCCGACGGCTGGGCGCTCGACGAGGGCTTCCTCGACTTCAGCGACCAGGTGCTCCAGGCACTGGACGAGGCCGCCGACACCGCCGCCGGCCGCGAGCGCGTGCTGCCCCTACTGACGGGCCGCAGCCGGCCTCAGGTCGACCCCGAGCGCTTCGAGTATGCCCTGGAACGGGCCGCGGGCTGGGGGCTCAACGAACAGCAGGCCGAGGCCGTCGCGTTTGCCTATGCCAGCGACCTGGCCCATCTCATCCAGGGGCCGCCTGGTACCGGCAAGACCCTCGTGCTCGCCCGGCTCGCCCTCCTGCTCGCCGAGGACGGCGAGCGCGTGCTGGTCACCGCCTTTACCCACCGGGCGATAGGCAACGCCCTGAACAAGCTCCACGCGCTCGCACTGCGCCAGGACGCCACCCAGGTCACTATGGTTAAGATCGGCCACCCCTCGCGCACGAGCGGCTTGCTGGTGGAGAACTACCCCACCTTCGACGCCTCGCCGCTGCCCGAGCTCTCCGGCGCCTACATTGTCGGCGCCACGCCCTTCGCCACACGCAGCAGCCGGCTCGGCGGGGTCGAGTTCGACACCGTGATCTTCGACGAGGCCAGCCAGATCACGCTGCCGCTGGCGATCATGGGTATGCTCGCCGCCCGCCGCTTCATCTTCGTGGGCGACCACCGCCAGCTACCACCGGTACTAGCCACCCGCTACGGCGACGGCCTGCTGCGCGACTCGGTCTTCGGCGCCCTGGTCGACCGCGGCTTCGACACGCTGCTTGACATGACCTACCGGCTCAACGCCGAGCTCGCCGCCTGGCCGAGTGCGACGTTCTACGAGGGCCGGCTCCACTCCGCGCCCGACGTCGCGGCCCGACGGGTGCGCTACAACCGCCCGCCCGAGCGGCTCTCGGCCATCCTCGACTCGGAGGAGCCCAAGGTCTTCGTCGACCTCGGCCACCGCAACGCCACCACCCGCAGCGAGGCCGAGGCCAGCCTGGCCGTGGATCTAGTTCTTGAGCTGCTCTGGTGCGGGGTGCCGGCCGAGGAGGTTGGCGTGGTGGCGCCCTACCGCGCGCAGGGCCGGGCCATCCGCGGCCTGCTCCGGGAGGCTCTGCCCGAGCAGCCGGAGCGCCGACGGGTGGTGGTCGACACCGTCGAGCGCATGCAGGGCCAGGAGCGCGAGGTGGTGCTCGTTTCGCTGACCACCTCCAACCCGACGTTCGCCACCACGCTGGCCGACTTCCTGTTCCAGCCCGAACGGCTGAACGTGGCGATCACGCGCCCGCGCTCGAAGCTGATCATCCTCGGCAGCCGCCACCTGCTCGACGCCCGCCCGGCCGACCCCGAGCAGCAGGAGGCCCTCGACCTGCTGCGTGCCCTGCTCGCGGGGTGCGCTGCGCGGATCGTCGACCACCACCGCTGAACGCTGATGGCAAGCATCCTCCCCAACACCCCGCTCGGCCCGCTGCCCTCGGAGAAGCTCCGAGTCTTCCGGCTGCTCCGGCAGCTCCCCGAGGGCTACACTATCTGGCAGCGCCTCCATGCGGGCCAGGCGGGTATGAGCGACGGGCCAGATTTCTGGGTGCGCCGGGAGGACGCCCGCTGCGCGCTGCTGACGGTGGCCGCGGCGACCCTGGCGGAGGTCGGGCAGGCCCGCCAGGCCGCACTCTTCGCGCCGGCGGCCCGGCCGGGTGCCACCGAGGAGACGGCGCTCGAACGCTTCTGGGCGGGGCTCGACCTGCCCGATGCCGCGAGCCCGCGGGAGCTCCTGCCCGGCCTCGTGCTCTTCCCCGGCGTTTCTCGCGCCGACCTCAGTCTGGCCCTCGACCCGCCGCCGGTGGGTGTTGGCCGTGGTGCCAAAGAAGAGCTCACGCCCGAGGGGCTCGCCGCCTGGCTCGACACGCAGCTCGGGTCGCCGCTGAGCGCCGAGCAGACCGACGCGCTGCGCCGAGTCTCCACCCCCGAGGTGGTCGTGCCGGCCCAGCTCACGGTGCGCCGGCCGATCGAGCGGGCTACCAGCGCGGCCCTGAGCGATTACCTGCTCAGCTACAGCCAGGAGCAGGTGCTTAAGCACGACCTCGACTTGTCCGACGAGGCCGAGGCGGCCAGCGACAACCTGCGGCTCCAGCTGGTCAACGGGGTGGCCGGCAGCGGCAAGTCGCTCATCCTGCTCTACCGGGCCCGGCTGCTGCGCCAGTTCTTCCCGCGCAAGCGCCTGCTCGTGCTCACCCACAACCGCCCGCTCATCCACGACCTCCGGCGGCGCTACGCCCTGCTCAGCGTCGGCGACACCGGCGTGGAGTGGCGCACCTTCCACGGTTGGTGCACGAAGTACTGGCCGGCGAGCGAGCCGCAGCCGCAGCGGATCGGGCTTGGCGAGCGGCGCGCCCTGATCGAGCGGGTCTGGCAGGAACACCTCGCGGACACAGCGTTCTCGCCCGAGCTGCTGCGCAGCGAGATCGACTGGCTGAAGGACCGGCTGATCACCACCCGCCAGGGCTACGTGGAGGCCGACCGGGCCGGCTGGGGTGTTGCGCTGCGCGAGGGGATGCGCGGCCGGGTGTACGACGCCATCCACGCCTACCAGGAGGAGCTCCAGCGCCGCGATTTGGTCGACTTCAGCGACGTGCCGCGGCGGCTCTGGCGGGCGCTGCTGGAGCAGCCGGCGGCCTTCCCACGCTACGACGTCATCCTGATCGACGAGGCCCAGTTCTTCGCCCCGATCTGGTTCGAGATCGTCAGGCGCGTGCCGGAGCCGAGGCACGGCCAGCTGTTCATGGTCGCCGACCCGACCCAGGGCTTCCTCAAGCGCCGCCAGTCCTGGCTGGCCAGTGGGCTGAACGTGCGCGGCCACACCCAGTGCCTGGAGAAATGCTACCGCACCACTCGCGAGATCCTGGCCTTCGCCACGCGCTTCTACCAGGAGCGTCTGCCCGACGACGATGAGGCCTACGTTACGGCTAACCTGGAGCTGACGCCGGGCGGGCTGCCGCCGGAGGTGGTGGTGCTGCGCAGCGAGCAGGATGAACTGGCGCGGGTGGTCAACGAGGTGCGGGCGATGGTGGACGGGGGGGTGAAGCCGGAGCACATCCTGGTCATCCACGCCGATTGGCAGGGAGCGCAGCGGGCGCTGGAGCGACTGCGGGCCGAGTTCGGCGCGGCGCAGGTGGCTCACCCAAAGGAGGGCGCCGATCCCGATCAGATCCGGGTCTGCCAGCTCGACTCGGCGACGGGTCTGGAGAGCCCGATTGTCTTCTTGCTCGGCGCGCACCGGCTGCTGGAGGCCGAGGGTAGCCTGCGCATCGCCGAGGAGGAGCGGGCCGAGCGGGTGCGTGACACCACTCGCCGGCTCTACATGGCCATGACCCGGGCCGGCCAGCGATTGGTGTTGACGTATGTCGGCGAGCCACCGGCCTTCTTCCTCCCCGCGCCGGGCGGCCACGCTGTGCCCGCGCCGCTTGCCCGTGGCTGACGAGCGCTCGCTGGCTTAGTCGTCTGCCAGCCACCTGGCGAGCCGCTCACGCAGGTCATCCAGCAGGAGGAGAAAGGCATCGGTGATGACCCACTCCTGCCCGGATTGGTCAATGTAGATGGCCTGCGGCGGCCGTGGTGGCTTGGGTACGCGTTGGCGCTCGTGCGGGGGCAGCGACCACCAGGCATCGTCCTCGTCAAACGCGGCCTTATGGCGTGCGCGATGGTCCGCGAGATGCGCGCCGAACGTTGCCCGCCACTGCTGGAGGGCTCGCTCAACCTGGCCCTCCTGGGTGACCGCCAGGATGTGCGCGAGGAGTCGAGCCTCGCGCTTGTAGCTGTTCTCCTGGTTGACTTCGTCGGCGATGGTGGCTTTCCTCCCGCGGCCTTGCCCATCGTAGACAACATCGTGCTCGGCTGTGTGCAGCTGCCGGCGTACCATCTGCAGGCGCTGCTGAAGAAACTCGTGCTCTGATAGCATAGGCTTGTTTCCTCGCCCCGCGGGGGGAGCACCCCGCTCCTTCTGCAGTTGAGGCGTGGCACGATTTCAGATTAGGGCCAGAGCTGGGCTATAAGTTGCTGGAGCCGCATCGAGTCGAAGCCTCCGGCCGGGTCGTCCCTGGTGATGATGAGTGTGCCGTTCTGTCCGCCCCCTTCCTCGTGCGGGAGGATGTCCTGGGCGCGGTACCACTCTAGCTTGCGCTCCCAACGCTCGCGGTAGTCGGCGCGATCAAGCATGCCGAGATGTTCCCAGTAGTAGGTCTCACCGCTGTCGGCATCCTCGATCGTGAAGTCGGGGTAGCGGGTCTGACCGTCGGGTCCCTGGAGTGGCCGTTCGTAGGCGTACGAGATTTTCGCAGCCGCTAGCGCATCGGCGATAATCACCTCGGACTTTGAGCGCATTGGCTCGCCTTTGCCCGACCGATGAATGAGCCGGGAGTCGATGACCCGGTCGTCCATTATCACGGGCGCTGGTGCGTCGAAGAGGTTGGTCAGCCGGCGGGCGGCCTCCGAGTAGTATGCCGACGCGTACTCCTTCAGCTTACTCAGTGGGCCCTGGTGGAGGATGATTAGGCGCTCACGCTGCCGTGTGAGCGCAGTGTAGAGCAGTTCGCGCGACTGCATGCGGCTGTTAGCTGGGAGCACCAGGAACGTCCGCCCAAACTCGCTCCCCTGGGAGCGGTGAACGGTGATCGCGTAGGCGAGCTCCAGATAGGCATTGTTCTCGCCAAAGTCGCGATTTGTGAAGTCATACGTCGAACCCAGCTGAGAGCTAAACTCAACCTGGGTGAGCCAGGGCTTCCAAGTCTGTCCTTGCTTCCCGAACTGCCCAACTACCAAGCCGATCTCGCCGTTGGCTACGTACTGAAGGCTCTTCTCCTTCGGTTCGACATACCTCCGGCGGTGGTTGCGCAGGCAGATCACCTTGTCGCCGTAGACTATCTCTTCAGGGCCGCGCGGCTCGGTGATCTTTGAGCTTGAGCTATTCCTGGCCTCTCGCTTTGATCGCCGGGCCCAGTCGACCGTTTGCTGACGGAACGTCTGCTTGATCAGTCGGTTGAGCTCGATCGTGCCCCAGGTCATGCCGCGCGTCGCGCTGAGGATTTGCCAGCGCTCCGCCCAGACCGCTGAGCCTGGTTTTTCAGGAACACTCCGGTTGAAGTAGACGTAGTTGCCCGATGGATTGCCGCCCAGGCTCTGGTCGAAGGCGGCACTATTGCCAATGTACTCCAGTTCCAATTCCTCGACGAGCGTGTCGAGCAGTTTCTGCCGCAAGTCGCTCTCGTCGCTCCACTCGACGAAGCGTACTCGACTAGGAGCATCGGCCGGCGTGGCCGCGATTTTGTCGAAGATGTCGTCGTCGCCTGGCCCTGGCGCTCGTCCGCTAAACCACTCGGCGAGCTGCAGATCGTCGAGCGCCTGATCCTGCTCCAGCTGCACAAAGCGTCGGCGCTCGGAGAGATCGGCGTAGCCGCTGCCAACGAGGGGGAAGCGGCTTTCGATGTCGGCGGGCGCGAGCTGGTTGACGATGTCGAGGAACGGCCGGCCAGCCCCGATCGGCGGGAGCTGACGCGGGTCACCGACAAGGATGAGCCGGTCATACCCGCTAAGCGCATCGATGATCGCGCCGAGCTGCTCCTCGGTAAGCATGGAGGCCTCGTCGACGATCACTGTCTTCGCCGCCGAGGCGGATTTCTCCTTGCCCAGCCGGTAGGCGCCAGTCACCTCGTCATAGCGGCCGGTTGGTAGAAGAAACTGCGCGACCGTCTGCGCAACTACGTTAATTGCACTCTGGAGCCTGACACGGGCCTTCCCGGTGGGAGCGAGGGCCAGCACGCCACCACGCTTGATGCTCTCTTCTGCGCATAGCACCTCGAGCAGCGTGGTCTTGCCCGTGCCGGCGGGTCCGATCAGCACCGAGAAGCGCGCCTCAGCAATCTCCTTCAGCGCCGCAGCCTTTTCGTGGCGGGCGCGCTCTTCTGCCGCGGCGTCCCCACCGCTCCGTGGCTGATACGGCCCCTTCCTGTCCAGCACCGCATCAAGACGGGTACGCCAGTTCACATCAAGCTGGTGCCGCTTGCCCGCGACGCGCTTGAGAACTGTGGAGCGGATCACCTTTCGCATCTCGGAAAGCCGGTCGAGCTGGTAGGCCGGCGACCCATCCTGAAGAGCACATGTCTCGACTGTCGGGCTGAGCTGGCCCTCCACGACGTCGAGTAGGTCGCCGGTGATTGGGCACGGCGGCTCGATCGTCAGATCGCGGATCGCGCGGATGAGATCTGGGCGCCCAAGCAGAGTATGGCCAGCGATCGCCGCATGCTCAAGGCGATCAACGAGCAAGGCACGGATGCGCCGTGGGTCGAGTGCCCCCTCCAGGGCGCTCGGTGCGGGCAGAGGATGCTGCTTGCTGATGGCCGAGTCAGGTAGCAGCGCACAATCGATGAGAGCGAGTCCGATCGGCTCCGCCGCGCTCCGGTCGTGCTCGTAGATAAGGTAGGGGTTCTTGAGCAACTCGTCGTCGCTGCACACAATCCCAACCTTGGTGCGCTCCTCAGGCACATAGAAGCGGGTCAGCTGTGCAGTGCTCAAATCTGCCCGCGCCAGCAGCTTAAGCAGTGCGAGCCGCGTCGGCTTGCGCTCGACGATATCAACCCACAGCCTGGTGAGCGTTGGCGTGATATGCCGCGACAGCTCAGGTGGTAGCACTGAGGGGTCGCGCATGGCCCGGTCGACCGCCAGCCAGGGGTCGCTGAGCTCTGGAAGCTCGGCCACCAGGCTGTGGGCTATCAGATGGCCGCGCTCGAGGCCGAAGGCGATGAGCGCCGCACCCAAGCCAGGGTAGGCCCCGCGCAGCTTCCAGAGCTCGCCGATCCGGGCGTCGATCCAGCGCAGCACCTGGTCCCAGGGCCCCTGGACGACCTCGCGAGCACGTTCGATCGCGTTCTTGCAGCTCAGCAGGGCAGCGATGGCTGCGTCGTTGCTGACGTGCTCCGCCGCGTATGAGAACTCGGCGTGGTGCTCCTCGGGTGCGAAGGCCACAAAGTCGGCCGGGTCGAGCGTCGGATCCGCGGCGGCTCGCTCAAGGATCGCGTGGTAGGGCAGAAGGAAGCCGTTGCCGAAATCTGGGCGGATGGTATGGTGGATGTTGCGCTCCCAGATATAAGCCCGGAGCTTGCCCTCCTCGCCGTAGTCGTACTCGCTAACCGGGCCAAAGATGCTCACAAAGCCGACGCCTACGATCACGCGCCGCTCGTCCTCGGCCAGCGGTGTGAGCTTGGCGTAGAAGAAGACCAGCGATTGGTTGGTGGCCACCGGCTCGATGAAGGCGTCGAGCATCGCGCGCTGGTTATCGTGGTTCTGCACCCAGGGGTTTTTCGGTGCGGCCAGCCATTCGGGCTCGGTGAGCTCGCGCTCCGGCCGATAATCGATTCCATAGCTGGCCGCAAGCTCTGCCGCTGTCGCGCGCTCCATCCACTTGAAAGGGATGGCCGACGCGGCATAGGCCGGGATTACGAAGTCGGTCGGCAGCATATGCCGGTGGAGCTCGCTCGTCCGGCTGTAGGGCTGTGTGGCTTTGCGAGTGATCGGGAACGAGGCCATGAAGGTCGCCCGCTCGCTGATGCACGGCGGCCACTGGTTTTGGGGGAGCTCGTTGATCATCCGTCCGGCCAACGACTCCTCAGCCTCGACTCTCCGCTCCTCTCGAACTCGAGGGAGGATCAGGCAGGCGACGTTTTTTCCAGGGTTTTTGCAGACCCCGCCTGTCCAGCCCGAGTCGTGCCAGGGAACGCGGACCGAGAGGTGCCGCAGGGGGATGCCGGACATATCACGCTCCCTTTGCGCTCAGTAGCGCCGTAATCAGTGCCTGCTCATTGGTTCCAAGCCACGGGCGTGGCACGCGTACGAGGCGCCAGCCCAGGAGGCGGGCCTGGTTATGCCGCTGAAGCTCGCGCCGCCATACACCGGCGTCATGCATCCAGCTCTCAGGCTCGACAAGCACCAGTGCGATGCTCCGCTCCTGGTCGTAGCCGAGCAGATCGAGCAGGCCTCCATTGCCGAGGCGTATACGGCCTCCTGCTTGGATTCTCTGGTCTCGCGTGATGATGCGCTCGACGAAGCCTCTGACCTCGGCTGGCATGGCGAGGTACTCGACCGGAGGCTCTCGCAGCTGCCGCGGACGATCTGCGGCGACATTGAGTGCAGCGCGAACCTGGGCGATGACGTGCGCGGGCTCCGCGATGACATCCCGATAGGTGAACTCGAGCAGCTGCCGACCGCTAAGCTCGACGCTGTTGCGCCGGTCGAGATCCTCGACAATCCGGGCCACTGTGTCGGCGTGAAAGGCGCGACCGTCGGTCTGGATGACCAGCGGAGGCTGGTCGTAGCTGAAATCGGCCCTTGTGATGTAGCGGTTGTCGGCCGTCCGCAGCACCTGCTGGGTGCTGGGGAGGGGCAGACCGGCCTGCTGGAGCAAGCTAAAGAACTTCTCCTCAAGGAATGACTCGAAGCGCTGACGGTCGGTGCGCGCCGGGAGTGAGGTGACCTCGTGGACGGCGGCCAGCTCGTCGAGCACGTGCAGCACGAGCTGCTTATCGAGCAGGGCGTGGTGGCGCTGATTCCAGAACTCCTTGAGGCAGCGGTAGCAGGCCCGCTCGCAGTCGCACTCCCGCAGGTGTTGGGCGACGAGGGCAGCCACCTGGGGCAGGGACCTCGCGGTGCGCCAGAGATACCCGGTGCCGCCCGGCATCGTATCGTAGAGCACTAGGGTCGCGTGGAGTTGATCGTCGCCGTAGGTGCGGCACACGAAGGAGCCAACCTCATGGGGGCCGATATACAGCTGGCGCTGCATCCCCAGCTTGAGCGCCTGGGCAAAAGTGGCGATCCAGGCCTCGTCGCCGGCCACCTCATTCGGAAGCGGGATCTCGATGATATCGCCCTGCACGGTGGCCCGAAGGTGCAGCTCCTTGACGATACGGTCACTATAGTCAGGGTCCCAGGTGGCGACGCTGCAATTTGGCATGTGGCCGGTCACGCTCGCGCCAGGGGCGGGCTGGTCAGGGCTGCGCGAATCGCGCCAGCGCCCGCACTCAAGGCAAACCATGAAGGGCGTCGCCAGATCGTCGGCCCGTCCCTTCAGTCCGCGGTTGTAGATCTCGATGGTGCGGCGCCGGCTGTACTCCACCAGCCAGCGGTCGTAGGCAAAGGTGGCATCCCCCTGGTCAGCCTCCTGGCCGTCTTGCTCGCGCAGGTAGTGGGCGACCTCATAGCTCTCGCGAGTGCGGTACTCGTCCTCCTGAGAGATGGCTTCTCCCGCAGTGCCGCGGCAGGCCTCATAGTCGATCAGGCGCGCGCTCTGCAGGGTTTTGCGGCAGTGTGGGCACTCAGAGGCGAAGGGGTCCTCTGTCGCATAGCTGCACTGCGCGCAGCGCCGGTAGGTCATCGCGTTCGCCGTCGGGTCCTCGCGCGAGCCGCCCTTGAAGTAGACACGCTGAACCTGGACTTTGCGCCCGCCCACGTAGACGATGTTGCCCGGCGCGTACTCGGTGATGCCGACTGCCGCCGACTGGGTGAGCTCGCGCTCTTTGTCGTAGCGCAGGCTAACCACATCGCCCGAGAAGCCGTAGCGGGGCAGGAAGCCGACCTGAGCCAGGTAGCTGAGGGGGTAGTAGCGGCGGTCTTTTTCCAGTGCCATCAGCGCCTGGTTGAGCCGCTTCTCACGCTCCTGCTCAACTGCTGTAGGCCGAATCTTCTGGCGGCTGCGCCGCAGCTCCTCGTAGATCTCGCGGTAGCGCCGGCACCAGTGCTCAAAGCCCGCGCGCAAGCCACCGACAAACATATGCACCCGGCCATCCACATAGTCGGGCGTCAGCCAGCTCAAGCCGCCAGCCCCGAGCTCGCGGACGAAGGCCTCGGCCACTGCCTGGTTGATCGTCGCGCTGCGGCGCTCGATCTCCTCCTGGAACGGGGCGAGCACTTCCTCGCGTAGCTCGCCCTCATCGGTGCGGATCTGCTCCCACTTGCCGGGGATCTCAGTGTCCAGCTTCTCCAGGATGAGTGAGTTAATATGGCGGTCGATGACGACGTGGTTATCGAGCATGAACAGCGGCGGGCGGATCGCGCCGCTAATCATCTCGGCAGGGTGCTGGAAGAAGTAGCTGTCGTGCGGGCCTTGCCCCGCGTGAGCCAGGATCAGGGCGATGCGACGCTTGCGCCCAGCACGCCCGGCTCGCTGGGCATAGTTGGAGGGCGTCGGCGGGATGTTGCGCATGAGCAGGGCCGAGAGGTCACCGATGTCGACGCCAAGCTCCATGGTCGGCGTACAGACCAGGGCATTAATCCGGCCGGCCTTGAACTGTCCCTCAATCTTCACCCGCTCGTCGTTGTCGAGCTGGCCGCTGTGTTCGACCGGGTAGAGCCGCTCGATAGTGCCCGCGCTGTAGATCTGGACGTAGAAGCTCTCGTCCGGGTTGGGCATATAGCGCTGCGGCTGGCCCGGGCAGCGGTAGGTCGCGCAGACGGGCACGCCCTCCGCCGACCGCAGGTTGTAGCTGCGTACCTGCCCGCAGGTGGGGCAGCGGAAGCGCTCGCCGGCGGTTGTCAGCAGGATACGCCTCTCGTCGAGCTGATAACCCTTGGTCGTGAGCTTGCCGTAGGCAGCGGAGATACGGCCGACGGTCTGCTCCTTGATGTGGCCACGCTGTATCAGCAGGGTAACGATTTGATCGATGACAGTGGCTACCGCCCCTGGGCTAAGCTGGGGCAGGGCTCTGCTTACCATATCGAAGATCGCCGTCCTCCGCGCAGAGGGATTGTCCTTGTTGTACCAGGCGAAGACTGTCGCGACGTCGCCGCGCCGGTACTTTGTGGCGGCGAAAGCGACCGGGCGTCGGGTCTCGCGGGTGGGCCGCACCTCCTTGTTGAGCACCGGGGTCGATTTTGTATCGAGGTAATCGCGGAAGGGCGCATAGTTGACGGCCTGGCGCAGACGCATCTGGTCAAGGAAAGCGTGCAGCAGCGTGTGCAGCTCCGTCGCCGAGTTTATGCCAACTTCGGCAAGGTCAGGTAGTGCTGTCGCCGCCGTTTCGTCGAGGCGCTCGTAGATAACCGTCGTCAGGCCTTCGCGCTCCAGCGAGAAGCGGCTCCCCGCACGGTCGGTGAACTCGACAACGAGATCCCACTGGAGCCGCTTGATGATCTGCGCAGTTTGCGAGCCGCTGATCGGGGTTTCCGGCTCGAAGAAGCCCTCCTCAAGGTACTCCACGTCCGAGAGCAGGTTGGCGGCATCGGCCTCGCCGACGCGGCCCCGGGTGACCGTGAACACGGTCCGCGCCAGGTCGGGCAATGGGATCTGCCCGCGCCCCTCTTCCTCGTGGTTGCGCAGGGTCTGGTAGACGATCTGGCGCTGCGTAAAGACCTGGTAGCGGTCACGCAGATAGCCGGCCTGCTGGGCGGTGTCTTGCCGGCTATCGGCGAAGATCAGCAGCCGCTTCTCGCCCGGCCCTCCGTCCGGAGATGACTCGAGCTGCGGCATGAGGCTCTGGGTGAGCACGGCGATCGAGGGTGCGGCACCGCTGCGGAGCGGCGTGATGATTGCGCGCCCCCGCCCCTGGGCCTGGCAGACCGGGCACTTGCTGCCGTGGAGGAACGCTGCGAACACTGGTAGCGGTTCGCCCGCGTAGCCAGGGCAGTTGGTGTTGATGCAGCGCCGGTTGCCGCCGTCGTCAGGGCGCGCGTCGAGGCAGTGCGGACAGACCAGGTAGTCCCGGCTGTGGAACGGGGGCAGGTCGTCCGCCTCTTCCTCCTCGTCGTCATCGTTCAGCGCCGGCCCCGTGCCCTTCGGCATCAGAAACATGCGCTCGTGCCCCTCCAGCTCGCTCTCGGCCTGGAGGTGAACCGCGCCGATCAGATCGATCGAGAGCTTGCCAACCGGGCGGCGCTTGCCGTTCTTGTCGTAGAGCGCCGCCTCAGGGACGTGGAACGAGGCGATGCGGTAGTCGGCGCCGCAGGAACGACAGAGGCCCAGGGTGAGCGCCCGTGTCGGCTCTGAGCCAAGCTGGGTACAGACTGTGGCGCCGTCGGTGAGCAGCTTCTCGCAGCGCTGGTCGAGACAGACCGCGAGAGGGGTCAGGCTGCGCACAATCTGGTGGATCTTCGGGCGGAAGCGCGGGAGCAGCTCGCCGCGCTCGTCGCGCCGCAGGGCGACGCTGCCCAGCAGCAGCAGGGCCATTACCTCACGCTCGACCTGCTCCTGGCTGAGTCCGGCCCGCCCTGGCAGGCTCGCGTACTCGCGAGCGACGTCGGAGAGAGCCCGTGGGCGGAGCAGCAGCCGCTCGAGCTCTGCGAAGGCGCGCAGCTCTTGTGTTGCCTGATACAGGGCCTCCCCGATCTCGGCTGAGGTGTCGAGGGTGACGCCGAGGGCGGTCTGAGCCAGCCGTGCGATCTGGCCAGGGTCGTTCGGGTTGAAGCTCTGGAGATCCGCGCTGCTCAGCGCTGGCGGGGGGCGCAGCTCCGCCTCGGCGGGCTGGCGCGGCTCCTGGTAGCGCTCCTGGACGAGCGCATCCGTCGCGAAGGGTTCACCGAAGAGCTCGGCGGCGAACTCGAGCAGCCGCGCCTCGCCTGGCTGGTCGCCGGCGCTCACCACCGTCGCGCTGGTGCCGATGCAGGTCAGTTCACCGGGCTGCAGCCCGGTGTGCTCCTTCAGGCGCCGGATCAGGCATGCCACCTCCGTGCCGAGGATGCCGGTGTAGGTGTGGACCTCGTCGAGGACGAGGTAGCGCGGTTTGATGCCCTGAAAGATCTTCTGGTCCTGCTTGCGCAGAAGCAGTAGCTCGAGCATTACATAGTTGGTGAGCAGGATCTGGGGCGGGTCGGCCCAGATCTCCTTGCGGGTGTAGCGCTCCTCGGCCGGCGAGCCTGGTGGGCGTGGCAGCTCGCGCTCGGTCGCGTCCTGATCGTTGAAGGGCGTGTCGCCGCTGTAGCGCCCGAAGGTCACACCGGTGCCGGCGAGCATACGGCGCAGGCGCTCGAGCTGGTCGTTCGCCAGCGCGTTCATCGGGTAGACAATCACGGCGCGGACGCCGGGCTCGCCCTGATGGCGCAGGCAGTCGTCGACGATCGGCAGCAGGAACGCCTCAGTCTTCCCGGAGCCGGTGCCAGTCGCCACAACCGTGTTCTGGCCCCGCTCACTGGCTCCGCTGAGCCGCCGGGTGGCCGCGGCCTGGTGGGCGAAGACCGCATCGAAGCCCCAGTTTGCCCGGGTGATCCGTGGCCCGAGGACGCCCTCAGCCACCAGCTCGCTCAGGCTGCCGCCGCTGCGGAATGGCCGCGCGAGCGAGACGAACGCCTCCTGCCAGAGCAGCTTCTCGGTATCAATCAGCTGTCCGATCCGCGCCTTCAGCGCAGGGTCGCGGACTAGGAAGCTTGTCTCGATATAGTGTCGGTAGTCCTCGCGGACGGCCTCGGCGGCGGCAAAGGGCTGCATAGATAATCCTAGCTAAACTGCTGGCGAACGAGCTTCAGCTTCTGCTCTGGCGACAGGACGTAGAGTTGGTTGCGCGCCCGGGAGGCACCCACATAGAGTAACATCTGCAGGTTAGGTAGGTTGCCAGCCTTCTCGATCTCAGCCAGGATGATCACCGAGCGCTCAAGCCCCTTGAAGCCGTGGATCGTCGTGCAGAAGACCTGGTTGGCTGCGGGCGGCCAGCTCTCCGTCAGGGAGATGCTGCCAGGCGTCGCCGGCCCCCAGAGCCCGCTCTTCCCCTTTGCCAGCGGGGTGAGGATGGTGATCTCATTAGTCGGAATCTTCGCCTCGCGTACCAGCTTTCGCAGCAGGTTCTGCAGCGCGACACGTAGCACCCCGTCGTCCTCGTAGGAGACGATCTCGACCGGGCGACCCTCGGGGCCACGCGAGACGGGCTTGAGCGCGCCCTTGTAGTGCTTGAGGACCTGGGCGTGGATCTGCTGCGTATTGCGGCAGTTCACCGGCAGCGGGTAGGGCTGGCCCTGAATCGGGAAGGCAGCCTCGCGGGTGTAGATGTTCTGGTTGTCGTCGTAGAAGATATAGAGGATCCCGTCGTCGGGGTCGTGGAGCAGGCACTGGAGCGGTGTCCACCAGAGCTCCTGGAAATCCTGGGCCTCGTCGACAATGATCGCGTCGTAGCGCTCGTCAGGCAGCTTGTCGGCGGCGTCCATGAGGGCTGCAGGAAGCTCCTCGTTGAAGAATTTGGCGTCGTTTCGCTGGCTCAGGGTGATGCCGGCCTTGCGAGCCATACCGACGCAGAGGTCGTGAAAGTGGGCGATGTCGAGGTTGGGGGGCATGGTGCCAAGTTGGGTGCGCAGGGCGTTCGCGAGGCCCTTGTTGAAGCTGGTTAGCAGGACGCGGAAGCCCTGGCGGGCCAGGCGCACGGCCTTCTCCACGGCGAGCACCGTCTTCCCTGAGCCGGCGCAGCCACAGATCAGGGCCCGGCGCTGGAAGCTAAGCACATCGAGCAGGCCGTACTGCTCCTCGGTCAGCCGCATCAGCCGCTCGCCCTCGGCGACGAAGTCGCCCCAGAGCACCGGGCGGAACTCCCGCGCCTTTCCCAGGAGATCCTTGAGCGCGGACCGCCTCCGGCCCGGGCGCGCCGCGGCCGCCGCTGCCGTCAGCGCGGTAGTAGCGCAGCGCTCGGTCGACCCAGCCTGCGACGTCGGCCATATCAGTAGCGTCGAGCACAATCTCGCGGGCGAGATTAGGCAGGCGATCCTCGTCGCGGTAGCCGATGTCGGGGAACGCGACAGCGTGGCCGATGTTGCCCAGCGCACCGCTCACCTGGGCCTCAAGCAGGCGCTTCAGCGTGTGCTTGCTCTCCATCACCTGATCGACGGGGCTGCGCTTCAGTGGGTGGGCGACGCCGCCGCGGTCGGTGCTGGTCCAGCGCCCGCTGGCCGGGTCATAATCGATCAGCCCGCCCTTGACCTCGATCAGCAGGATGCCGTGGCGCTCGTGGGCGATCACGAAGTCGGCCTCGCCGTCCTGCGGTCGCCGGCGGTGATCGAGGGCCTGCCAGGCAACGCTGTGGAAGACCGTGTAGTCTGGGCCGAGCTGGGTCTTGAACTGGTCATAGAGCCGGCGCTCGGCCATGCTGTCGGTCTTCGGACTGATTGGGTCAGGGTACATGCGGGCCATAGAGGTCACCTACTCGGTTGGGGTATAGGGTTACGATACTGCGACGTCAGCCAGGTGCACCAACTCCTGGTGGTCGATGATCCAGCGGGTAAAGATCTCTGCCCAGGCCGGGCCGCTGTTCAGGCGTGGCTCGGCGGCACTGAGCTCATCGAGAGTTCGCTCCACCAGGACATAGTCTTCGTATGAGCGGATCTCGAGTTCATCGTTGTGAACCAGGAGATCGCGCTCTGTGGCGATCAGCTCTGCTCGCATCAGGCTCGCGAGGCCGCGCCGCAGGTAGACATCGCAGAAGTAGACCTGAGGATCCAGCATCGAGGCGAAGAGCGAGACCATGAGGGCGGCGTTGAGCGGCGCCCTAGGCCGCCCGCGCTTCTTCTCTTCAGGCGCCGAAACTCGGCCTGGTCGGCGGTAAGAAAGTCGTGCAGTTGCTCGATCCGCTGGCCGACGTTCGCACGGTTGAGGCCGCGCAGAGCGTCGTGGAGGGCCTGCTCTGCGGAGCGGCTGTTGTAGCGACACAGCGTCGTTAGCTCGGCCAGGAGCCACTCACGGCTGTTCTTCTGGTTCGACGAGTCCCAGGCTTGCTGCGGCAGATCGTGCTGCAGCCGGCTGGTGCGAAACGACTCAAGGCTGATCTTGCCGGCGGCGAAGTCGTTGATATCGATCACCAGGTTTGGCAGGCGCAAGAGCCGGTTGCGGATGCGCTCGTTCCAGGTGCGGTGGTACATCTTGTCGGCCAGGAACTGGTCGGTGATGTGATGGAATGATGTGTGCATGGCAAGCTCCTCCGGCAGTGTAAAGCATATTATATTCGATATCGGAGGTACAAGCGCTGTGGAAAATGGATAAGCAATTCACAGCTTCGTAATGCGTTGTTCTCAATGGTGATGGTGCATGGCGTTGTAATACGACCGGTCGCACCGTGCACACTTCATGAGCCGCTGGCCGTTCGCGAGTTGCCGATTGTCGGCGACATAGAAATTATCTGCCGGGTCGGAGAAGGTAATTTTCAAAATGTTTTTCACTATCTCTCTCCCGCAATGGCCGCAGTGATTCACCCACCAGGAATTCTCACATGCCGGACACGAATATTGCCACTCCCAAAACTTTCTTTTAGTGCCGCCTATTTCTTTAACGTAATTACCGCAGTGAGGCACCGAATGTTCTATCGACCAGCAGACGTCGAGGATGCGCAGGTGGACGCGCATGAACATCGAGAGCAGCAATCGTAGGTTGTCGGACGTTGCACCAGCCTCATCGGGAACAAGAGGAATCGATCCATACTGATTCTCACGGCCCTCGGAGCCATAATCGCGAAACTGGTGTTGATCATACACTTCCGAAGAGTGGACGATGAATGAGGCCTTTATTTGCTCACGCTGCTCTGCGAGACCAGCGATCGACTCCCATCGATCTCCTCGCCTTTGTTCCAGGCGAAGATATTTGTGCAGAGCAACCTCGTCGATATCAGTTTCATAGCGTGGGCTAGTCGGATCGCGGTAGTTCCGGTATTTCGCGTCCAGCACCAGGGCTATCGTGGACTTCCGACTGAATTCAATATATATGTCCGGGCACCGCTGGCCTTCTTCACCGAGGCGCCGCTCGTAGTAGAGCCGTATCATTAGCGGTGTGCCCGCGTCATTTGTGTATAGCTTCTCGTCGCCGATCAACTCCACATAGCCATTGGAACGCAGGCGAAAGCTTCGCCTATCGATTAAGGCTTGGAGGCTCGAACCGGGGGCGTCGGCGAAACCCATGCGGCGCAACTCGTTGTAGAGCTGTAGAAATACCCAGTACTCATAGAGTTTCGAGGTGCGCTCCACGGGCACGTGGTCGAGCAGCGCTTCGATCTGCTGAAGTTCTTCGGTCTGGATGGCTTGGCGAATCGCCAGATAGCCGTCGTAGAGCACGCGGTAAGCAGGGTCGCGCAGTAGAACCAAAGTTGGCTTAACCGCCAGCATTGCCTGGGGCCCGATGTCGTTGAGAGGCGGCTGTGAGCGTAAACCTACGAGCTTCTGCCGACAACGTGCTACGCGAGCTCGATAATCAGGAAGCCGATCGCGCTGGAGGCGCTCCAACTCTTCCACCCGGCCTGCGAAGTTTCCCCGCTGGCGCTCACGGAAGCGCTTGCGCACTTGGTCGTCGCTATCGCCCTCGTCGAGAAAGCTCAAGACAAGCTCAAGCTCCTGCAACCGGGAGCGGAGCTGCTGTTGCTGTGCGACGAGCTCCGCAGCGTAGCGCTCGGGGAGGGCGGACAGCACTGGCTGGAGCCAGTCAATGATGTGGGCCACTACGCGATTTTCGTAGAGGTCGCAGGTCGTCTCGTGGCTGTAGGTCAGGACCTGGCCCGGCCGGGTGGCGCCGTTAGTCGCCGCCCACTGAATGGTTCGCGCGTCGATGCGCCGCGCGCCGTCGTGGCGAGCGATGCGATACTGTTTCTGCACCGCTGTGCGCGGGGCCCGGGCGATCTGGCCGACCTGGGCCACCAGCATCGCGACATACTCCTCGATCCGCTGGAGCCGCTCCTCTTGGGCGACGAGAACTATGCACTCCCAGCTCTCGTCGGCGCTGCGGATCGCGGTCAGATCCTGCGAGGCCAGGCTGAGCAGCCGCTTCAGGTCGCGAACCAGAAACTGGTAGCGTTCCGCAGAGAAGTGGGCCTCGGTATGGGCCAGCCGCCTGACCGCCATCGCTTCGCCATCGCGATGGACGATTATCTCGACCTCGCCCACCCGCGCCCGCGTTTCCGTGTTGCTGCCGAAGTAAAAGATCGCACCCCTGCGCTCGAGAGGGTCCCCTTCGAGAACGAGTTGGAAGCGCTCAAGGCCCTCATCAGTGTCGAGGTGCAGCGCCAGCGGATAATGTTCGTACTGGGGGATCTCAAGTGGTGGACCGAGCTCGAGTGGGCCAAGCGGCTCGCCGCGAGCGTTGTAGAGATTAATCGCCCACATGGCGGAACAGCTCCCAGTAGTTGAGGGCATCCATAGACCGTAGACGCTTGATGCGGCGGTAGGCTCGCGGGTATTGTTCGACACAGAAACCCATCAGACCATCAAACATACGGTCGGGGATTTGTGAACGGAGGCCGCGTAGCTTCGGCAGAATCTTCTGGACGAGCTGCAGATCGCGCGCGATGTTCTCACCCCCCTCGCCGAACAGGCCACTAATATCGGCCATTCGGCAGTACTCGTCGATCTGGCGTCGCACGCGATGCCCGAAGTGGAAGCCACCAAGCTCCAGATGCTTGTTGAGCTCGCTGAACCATTCGAGGGAGATTGACTCGTTCGCCCGCCGGTCGCGGAAGGCGTCGAGCTGAGCGGGGCTCAAATAAGCGGCGGGCAATGCCGTCGGCTCGCCGGGGGCGGCACCGAACTCGACCTGCTCTAGCTGGATGATCTGCACCCGGTCAAGCACCTTGTCGCTGAACGGCTGCGTGGTCTCGTCGATGTTGACGGTGCCGCAGAAGCGCACATTGCTGGGGATGCTGAACCTCGCTGGATAGAGATCGATGCTGTCCTCTAACTCGGCCAGCCGCTCCAGCTCCAGTGCCGTCGCCCGGCCATCGTGTCGCACTTGGGCGAGGCGATCGCGCTCCTGAGCTGCCCGTCGATACTCATGGGTGCTGTACAGGTCAAGGGTCGGGTTGTCCAGCTCCAGGGTGCTCAGCAGCTCGGCCAGGTAATACTCGACTCGAGAGAGGTTCATCTCGTCCAGGCAGATTAGCACAAGCCGGTCGGCGTGCTCGCGAGCCTCGTTCAACGCATGCATGAAGGGGGTCGCGTGGTAGACGCGTCGCTCCGGGTGGAAGAAGCCCCGCAGATCGGCATCGTCAGTCCAGTTGGCGCGCACGGCGACGTGCCGGTACAGCCCACCGATCGCCTCTGCAAAGCTGCGCACCAGCGAGGACTTGCCAGCGCCCGACAGACCCGACAGGACAACTGGCGTGCGCACGCCGCCTTTGAGGCAGGTGTAAAAGTTGGCCAGCAGCTCACGGCTGTAGCTAAAGCCACGACCGCTCAGGTAGCCCTGGACGTGGTCGAGAAGGGCGGCTTCGTCGTCGAAGCGCAGCGGGTCGACTGGAAGCTGTTGCTCCGCCGATAGCTCTCGCAGACCCCAGCGCTCCATGCGCCGCTCCAGCTCACGCTCCTTCTCTTCGATTATCTGTCGGGCCAGTATCTGCTTTTCTTCGAGCTCGCGCTCTCTACGCGTCAGATCTTTCCCGGCTTGCTCCAGGCGCTCCACTGTCGCTCGGGCCTGCGCCAGAAGTTGCCCACGCTCGGTGGCGACGTGCTCCGCCACCGCGAGCAACTCGGCGGCCCGCCGCTCTTGCAGCTCGACCGCTGCACGGTGGGCGTCGAGATGTGCCCGATTTTCGTTGAGCTCCGTGGATTGTTGCTGCAGAACCGCCTCGCGTTGCACGAAGACGGCGATCGTGGCCGTAACGCGTCGCTGCTCCGTGTCGAGGAGCTGGTTCCGTCGATCCAGCTCCTCGGAGCGCTCGTCGAGTTCGCGGGCCTGGGCGTCGTGGCGAAGCCGCAGCCGATCTTCGAGCGAGTCGTCATAGCCTTCGATCAGGAACAGGCGGTGGCCTGTGGCAACCAGGCTGAGCGGCCCGCCGGTCGTGCTTACGGTCGCCAGCCGCAGCAGATCCTCGCCACTCTCGACCGCGCCGGTCTGCTCGGTCGCGCGAAGGATAAAGCCGCCGCGGGCTTCGATCAGGTGCTCGTTCCGCTGCTGGCGGCGCCGCTGTTTCGATGCAGCCTTTGCGTGAAACACCGCCCACTCGAACTTTTTGAGCTGCAGCTCCTGATTCGGGAAGCGTACATCCTCGACCGGCTCGCCATTGGGGTAGCGCAGCAGTTCGTCGCCTTTGTAGACCCGCATGTAGCCCCAACCATCAGGCTCCACGCGGGCGACCTGGCCGATAAGCATAGCGCTGGGCGGCCATTCCACGAGTTCCTGAAAGGAGGAAGGCGTATCAATCGAGAGAGTATCGCCGGCTGAATCGCTCATGATAGGGTTCTCGCCTTGTGCTGGAATGTGCTGTCGCGGTTTCAGATGTATGTAGTAGGGTAGCAACAGGGTATATCGATAGAACTGTTAGTGTTTGAAGATCCGTTAGGGAAGCGGAAACTTTTAAGCATCCCAGCGTTATGTCATGCTGAGCGCAGCGAAGCATCTCGACCGAGGCCCTTCGCTGGCGCTCAGGGTGACAGGGTGCCAACGACGGGACAATTAAAAAGATCCGCTTCCCTTACTCCTCTTCCTCTACCAGTTCCTCTGCCTCCTCGCCCTTCCCACCCCGCCCGCTCGGCACATACGCCACCGCCCCCAGGGCCAGCGCCGCCTCCACGCGCTCGCGCAGCCCACTCAGCGAACCAGTGCGCCCCGCAATGTCGACACCGGCCGCTGCGAAGAAGGTGACGATATCGGCGGGCGGCTCCTTGCCCCGCAGCTTGAACAGCTCCAGCAGAGCCATGTCGCGGGTGATGTAGGAGCGCGGCGCGCCCTTCTCATCCTTGTCGCCCGGCAGGGCCGGCTGGTCGCGGTCGAGCAGCGGAAAGGTGCTGAGGATGTAGGCGAATTCCTCCTCGCTCAGGCCATACAGGTCTGCGACCAGGGCGTCGAGCTCGGCCCGGTTAATTGCACGATCTATAGAATTTATCGCAGGCTTAACCGGGCCAAAATTATACTTCTGCTCCAAGTTTCCGAACTCATCTGAAGTGCAAATAAGGGCCAGTACTCGAGATGAAACTGCCGGTGACGACTTTACTGGCACAGGCAACTGTTCTACTGTTGATTGCTTGATGTCAGTTCCTGCATGGAACTGACGCAAACAGTAGTTGGCAGTAAATGAGTTCAACCAGCCGCAAAGAAATGGCAGATCGATAATATCTTCTTTGCGACAAATGAGAAGGTTGAGTTTGTAGTCTGTGGCTATGGTGCGAGGCACAATAGCACCTATTAAAGTCGTCTCATCTGTTGAGCGAGCCGTCATCCTAAATGCCAGCAATTCCTGTTCAAGCGTTGCTTCCAATCTTCCTGTATTTCGAATATTTTCTTTCTCGATCCAGTATTTTGGAGGGCTGTATTTTATGGTGTATTGATGGACGTTTCTTCCACTAATAATGGGCAATCCTTTTTCTTCGGTGTTTAATTTTTTCATGTGAACACTCCTGTTAAAAGATTGTGTGAGTTCGACCGTGTCATTTTCTACAAGTCCATGCAATGTTCTTCGTGATGAAACTAACTTGCTGTAAATCTCTGCGTCACGCTGCCGTTGAAATTCTCGCATAATAAGGTTTTCAGGATCTGCTTCCAGGAGGGATTGGACATTGATCATGACAGGTTCATTTCGGACGCCAGACAAAGCCTCGCCTAATTCTTCGCGAGCAGGTACATGGCCGGGCGAAATGTAAAATTTTGAGGAAAATTTCTCTGTTTTTCCTCCTTTGATGCTGACTAAACACACAATTTTGTAACTAGAGTGAATAGGGAAAATCCGCCGGCGGTTTTCGACAGCAACAAGCACTTGGACAGTTGTATCACGGAAGAATTTCTTGCGAAGTTCTGTACTACCATCCAAGCTATAGATTGCGCTTGGAAGTAAAATAGAAATTCGTCCTTTGTCTCGGGCAAGCATGATAAACCGTTCCGCAAATGCTCTGTAAAGATCGGGTGCGCGCCCCCCAAGCTGCGCCTCATAAACGTTACTGTGCCTGAGGAAATGACTGCTCTGATCGACAAGACGCACCGACTTGTTGTAGTCGATGTAAGATGCCTCATTTTGCTCAAAAGCCTCTGTTAGGTAGGCTTGTAAGTTCTCTGAGTAGACAATATCGGGCAAGTTGGAGATGCGGCCAAAGAATTCGGCTTGGTCAAACTTTATTTGATCCCAGGGTGGATTGCCAACCATCGCATCAAAACCACTGCTTTGTCGTGTGAAAACCTCAGGCAGCTCCAACTCCCAGTGGAAGAAGCGGCGTTCGACCGCGACATGCAGGGCTGTAGCGAGGAGAGGCTCATCCTCCAGCGCATTGAGCCCGGCCTCATCGGCGGTAAGCATGCGCGCCGCCAGGTCGAGATATTGTGCTGTGGTCGGTGGCTCTGGCGCCTCTTGTCCATCCGGCATGAGCGATCCCGCCTCATGCCAGAACCAGATCGCGCACCACAGGTCAAGGACCAGCTTCGCCCGCCGGTAGCGGCTGGCCGGGCTACGCTCTAGGTTCGTGAGCATGTGCTGCTTAGCATGGACAAGCTGCACAGCATCGGCGGCACTCTTGCCCTCGTCGGAGATCTCCAGCTCGAGGCGGCGCTCCAGGGTGTCGGCCAGAGCTGCCTCGAAGGCGTAGATATCGAAGGCCTCTTCGCCGGGCAGGCGCAGCTGCCCGACACGCTGCTGCTGGATGCGCTTCACCTGCTCGCGGTTGCGCTTGATGCGCTCGCGGGCCGCCACCTTCTGCGCCTTCGTCGCCTCCTTGCTCACCTCCTCCAGGGCCGCATCGGGGATGCTCAGGATGCGCTCGATGCTCAGGGCCCCAGCCCCGTCGCGCAGCGGCGCTCCCACCAGGGCGTTGCCGCAGCGCAGGTGGGCGTCGAGGAAAGTCAGGGGTCGGTCGCCGGAGAGCGTCTCCAGCCAGAGCGAGACCTTGGCCAACTCCACGGCCATGGGGTTGAGATCTACACCATAGAGGCAGCGCTCGGCGATCCGGCGTTTGAAGCGCGCAAGCTCCTCCTGAGAGATACGGCCGTCCTCATCCGCGCCGGCGGCGATGCGGGCCCGGCCGTAGGCCTCGGCCAGGTAGCGGCAGGCCTGCACCAGGAACGCAGCGCTACCCATTGCCGGGTCGCAAACCTTCAGATCAAGGATCTCGTCGGGCGAGCGGCGCGGCCGTCCGCGCGCGTCGCGCTCAGCGCAACCGGCGATAATCGGCTCGACCAGTGGCTCCAATGCTTCCTTCACCAGGAACGCGGTGATCTCCTGGGGGGTGTAGTATGAGCCGGAGCCCTTGCGGCGCCCGCCCCAGACGCGCAGCACGAAGCTCCCGGGCTGGCGCTCAGAGCCCTCGATAAAGCCCAGGTTATGCTCATCGGCCTGGACACGAGTCAGCAAGCGTTCCTCACCCTTCACCTTTGTGACGACGGTCTCTTCCTGGACGATCATCGGCTCGAAGACCAGCAGGCCCTCGTAGATCGAGCCGAGCTGGTCGACGCCGAGGTCGGCGTAGGAGTAGCGCTCACGGCGCTCGTTGCGGCGCCTGGGACGCGAGAGCGATAGCTCACGGATCACCTCACGCATCGCGCGGTCGCCTATGCGGCAGCGGTCGAGCAGCGCGGTGCGCACCGAGTCGAAGAGTTGCCCGTTGAAGGCCGGGATGCGGAAGGGCGTGGCGGCCTGCGGTCGGTCGGCTGCGGGAAAGCCTGCCCGAAGCATGCTGAACAGGGTTCGCAGGCTCTCGATATAGTACGTCTTGTGGTAGTCGTCGGGGTGGATGGGCTGCTCGGCCATCGCCCGCAGATGCTCCAGGCTGTAGGTGTCGCGGTAGGCGGGCGACTCGCCGAGCGGCAGCAGGTCGCGCGACTCGGCGTAGAGCACGAAGAGCAGCCGGTAGAGGAAGTATAGCGTCTCCTCGAAGATCTGCTGGAGCGCCTGGGGGTCGTTGCGGTCGAACAGGCCCTTGTTGGCCGGCTCGTCGAGCACGCCCTGGATGAACGCCTCGACGGCGAGCACGATGTTCTCGCGCAGGTCGTCGGCGATGCGGGCCGCGTGGCGCTGGCTCTCCTCGAGCACCCGATCCAGCAGGCACTTGCCGCTGGCCGGATCTGGCACGAATGCGTCGTAGCGGAAGAGGCCCCAGAAGGCCGTCCACTCGTCCGTGCGGTCGCCGTCGAAGAGCGGGGTGAAGGCCACCTCAAGATACTGGCGGGCGACCGAGCCGCCCTTGCGGTAGAGGCGCAGGCGCTCGCCAGCGGCCACGATTGCCCAGCGCGTCTGATTCTGGTCGAGGGCGAACTCCACAGCGCGGGCGATCGGCTCGATGGTGATCGAGCTATGGCCGACGATCTTGCTCCGGCTCGGGTACATCGCGCGGTCGAGGTCGACGCCGAAGCCATGCAGGTCGATGAAGACGAGGTGCTCGTCGTCGGCGCCAGGCGCTACCGCAGTGTGGGAGATAGGAACCAGCCCAAAACGGCCGGCATCAAGCGGCGCGTCGAGGCGGCGCAGCCGGGCGGCGTCGAACCCGAGGGCGGTGAACAGCTCCTCATACCACGCCTGCCAGGCCTCGCCGGGCTTCGAGCCGCTCTCGCCGTAGCGCTCAGATGCCTTGCGGAAGGTCTGGCGCAGCAGGCGGCGGTTCGCCTCGCGGCCCAGAGGGTCAAGCTCCTCGGCGTGCTGTCGGCCCAGCAGGTCGAAGAGATAGTAGGGCGAGAAGAAGGCACCCTGATTCACGATCGCGCGGCGGATTGCGTCAGTAGTTGTCATATGGAAGCTGGGCGAGCGCGGGTCGCACTCGCACCAGGGCTGCATTACTGCTCGGCGATGACCAGCAGGGCCCCGATCGGGTCGA
>Ga0105046_10003224_pt1 | contig 25863 bp, 23 predicted proteins | sample MAT03_FD_78385 | JGI IMG/M metagenome (GOLD analysis project Ga0105046, IMG submission 78385) | Freshwater microbial communities from Lake Fryxell liftoff mats and glacier meltwater in Antarctica - MAT-03 (megahit assembly) | ecosystem: Environmental > Aquatic > Freshwater > Ice > Liftoff...
TAGCGCGTGGCGAGGTCGAGCGAGTTGGCGGATTTGGTTTGGAAGCACTGCTCGAAGGTGGCGACGGATGCGAGCATGCGGTTAGCTAGGGCGCGCAGGCCCCGTTTGTCATTTTTATCTGGCCGACGCTCGTCGGCCTGCAGGTGAATATTGGTTGACTGAAGCGCCCCGCACAATGCAGGACACGCATCAACATGGCTTGATTCATGAATTTGGCAAGAACTATTTCTAACAAGGTAGAATTAGTTATTGTTCCAGTTCCGAAACATTGTTTCTTGGGATAATCCGAAGCGACTTGTCACACCCACTTTCGAGGATCCCACCGCCACTTCCTGAGTGAGCGGTTGTGTTGTTGCAGCCATCAACCCGAACTGCAGTTCGCTTGTTCACCCAGCGATGTCGGACGCTCGCATTTCTCGTGAATCTCCTGCAAAGTGGAAACTCGAACCCCCTTGTGCCTCAAATACGCTAGGAAGCGCTTAATGGTCTCGAAATCCTCCAGGTCTTTCGTGTGTCCGATCGCCACGAGCGGCTTGAATGAGGCTGGACTCTTTTGGTCCAGACGGATGATGCGATCAACAGTGATCGTCAATTCCTCAAGCGTCATACGGCAGAAATCAAACTTGAGCGGATATCGGAAGCGCAGATGGTCCCAAACTCGATTCAATCTCTGTCGCTTCTTCAGTCCGTTCACTTCCTGCGTGGCTGCGTTGCTCTTCTGCTGCAAGCCCAGGCGCTTGCACGTGATCATTCGCCAAAAGGGGACCATCTCAGTGTGGATCGGTATTTCCAGAAGCGAGCCAAGTGCATCTTCCGCATTCACGTCGTCCTGAAAGTTCCAGTAATATCCATTCCTTCGTGCCGGACGATAGTCCAGCCCATGACTGCGTTGCAGACCACCCTTAAAGACCGATGAGTCGATCCGGATGCCGTTCTCGGCAAGCACGGATGCGGCGCACCCGGAGGGCTGTAGGAGCCAATTGCCCGCCCTGAACGAAATCGGCGAGTAATCGTCATCACCAACGACATCTTGCAAATACGCCACTGCACCCTCGACGATCTCAACAATCCGCTGCCGCGGCAGATTGCACAGATTGTATTCGCTGTAGTCGAGCAGCCATGTTCCATTCTGGAATGAAGCTTTGCACCACTGAGGATGTAGATGGAGTGCGATCTCAAATCCGCGGATAAACATCTCGCGAATCTGACGCCTCACGTCGGCACTCGCCTCATCCGTACTTGCCGCCTCAATCTTTTGCAATTCGGCAACTTCAACGAAATTGACGAAACGCACGTTCCATTCCTCAAAGACAGCGATCAGCTTCCGGGCCGGTTCAAAAACCAATTCGCGCAGAGAGCCCTGCCCGTTACCGTAAATCTCGTAATCAATTGTGAAAATGCATTCAATCATTCTGTCAATGCATATCCCACTCTCTCGAATGAACAATCACGTTTGTTATTGTAACCCAACAATGCAACTGCAGCTAAGCTTCCACAATTCACTCGAGGTTCAAAGCCATTTCCAGCGTTTACAATATCTTCGATGGGGCCTTGGTTAAGATGCTCGCAAAGACCTCCTCCCGCCCTCCTGCCACAACCTCTATACGATTTAAATATTCTCCGAAGGCGGAACGGCTTTTCAGCTCGATTACCTTACCTCCAATGCGAAGCCTCCCGATATATGACCCTCATCTACAACTCCATCTTTGAAGAACAAATAATCTCCAGATAAAATCGCCGTAATCCTCCCTACCTGTGCGGTTCGATTCGACAATCTCCCGGATGATCCGGCGGTCCAATCCAAAATCAATTCGCTGCAGTTCCTCCAGCCTTCCGTCGAAGTCCTTTTGTTTGAACCATTCACGCAACGGCACTCTCAAGGATTTCTTAGGCGCTTTTACCAGCGCCTGCGGCAGTCGCTTGGCATAGGTTTGCTTCAATATGTATTTGGAATGATAGCCCGAAGTTTTTATCCGCTTATCAACACCATACGTTAACTCAATTAGCCGGTGATCCAAAAATGGAACTCTAGTCTCCAGTGAATGAGCCATGCTCATCCGGTCCACTTTCGCCAACATATCATCAGGCAATGAAACCATAAATTGGAAATACATTAATCGGTAGAACGGGTCGCGGAATGTGCACCTCGAAAAGACATCCTCCAAGTACTCTTCGGTCGAAAGCTGTGGAACACCGTTCGCGACCAATTCCCGAACTGAACCTCGACTCACCGCTGCCAGTTTGGATAAAAATCGATTATCGAAGGATTGCCCGGCCGCTCGCAGTACGCGTGTCAGCCTATTAGCACGATATCGAAACTGACCTCTCGATACTGTGGAAAGCATTCTTGCTGACCGGTAGACGCCTTCTCTGATAATTCTGGGAACTCGTCGGTACGCATGAGCAAATCGCTCGTTCAAATAACTCGGGTATCCAGAAAGAACCTCATCACCACCGTCTCCCGTCAACGCCACCGTGACTTTTCGTCGCGCCAGGCGGGAGACCAATCCTACTGGAACTGCTGACGCATCTCCAAATGGTTCATCAAAGTGGAACAGAATCTTCTGCAGCGACTCATCGAAGTCAGCAGCCTCAGTGATTTCCTCACTATGCTCCGTGCGGAAGCGCTGCACAACTTGGCCAGCAAGTTCCCGCTCGTCGAATGACCTCTCAACAAATCCAATAGTGAACGTCCGAACTCTTTTAGAACCAGACGCAGCCATTGCAGCCACTACACTGGACGAGTCCAACCCACCGCTCAGAAAGGCACCATAGGGAACATCGCAGCGCATTCGAATTCTGACAGAATCAGAAAACAGGGCTTCGAACTCCTCCAATATCTTTCCCGTATCTCTACGCATCTCACGTTCGTCGACAGACGGAAGACTCCAGTACGGTCTTTCTGAAATCACACCACCTCGTACAGAAAGGTAATGTCCAGGCATAAGCTTGCAGATGTCCTTATAGAAAGTGTAGGGTGCAGGCACGTAACCAAGCGAAAGGAATATATCCCATAGCCGGTCATTCCTGTCATATCCGTACCCGGCCGCAAGGATACTCTTAATCTCTGAAGCGAATAGAAGAGAATTATCACGTAAGGAGAAGAACAGCGGCTTCTCGCCAATTCGATCCCTCGAGATAAATAAGTGCTGCTCCCGGGAATCCCATATTGCAAATGCCCACATTCCATTGAACTTTTCTTGACACTCAAATCCCCATTGCTGGTAGGCACAAAGAATTACTTCAGTGTCACCGGTGGTGTGAAAAGTGTGACCAACAGCCTCAAGTTCGGATTTAAGCTCCAGATAGTTATAAATTTCCCCGTTGAAGACAATTGCAAGTTTCTTATCTTCGCTAAACATCGGCTGTTGACCAGTAGCAAGGTCAATGACGGCCAATCGCCTGTGTCCCATTCCAATGTTTTTGCTTGCGAATATCCCTTCACCGTCTGGCCCGCGATGGTGTAGTACCCTCGTCATCTTTTCGAGCATGCATGTTTCCACTTTTCGATTTGTATCGAAATGCAATATACCGGCTATTCCACACATATAGTTTTTTCTGCGAAACTTTTGTCGCCTGCCTTGTCGAATTGACATCGGGGTTTTAATTCCTCAATCAGACATATTGTTACTATCACTCCAATACGTACGTTTGTTTCACTGGATGGAGTCCAAACAACGCAAGAAGTTTTCCGCCGTGATCACAGAGCCTAATCAGATATCTCAAAAACATGTGACGCCCAAATAGCACTGACGGCGGTAGAATTACTATATAAAGGCCGCAGGCCAATAATGACTTTAGAATCCCTAACATGCTGCCGGATGGACCGGCAAGCGCGACTTTTCCACGCAGCAATGCACGTTTGATTTGGAAACCTACTCGGATTCTCTCGGCTGGAACAGTCTCATGGACAACGGCCTCCGCGCACCACACAAAGACCTTTCCTGATTCCATAGCTCGCCTGAAAAAGTCAATATCCTCACCTCCACTTCCGAATTCACTTTTGAACGGCCCTTGGATTTGATTGAATATGCATCGCCTAATTAGCGCGTTTCCAGTACCAGTCTGATTCGCACTAAGCTTCGCCCCTGACGGATACTCTTGGGAATTTGGCCTATCGAATATGCCCGCTCGCAAAGCCCACTGCGCCGGGGCTACGGAGTAGCGCGGCTTGACTGGCCCAAGGACGCCATGTGCCTGATAATGCAAGAGGCAATTTAACATTGTAGCGAGCCAGTCAATTCCGGGAACTTCATCGTCATCAATGAAAGCTACAAATTGCCCATTCGCGTGCGCAACCGCCCTGTTTCTTGCCAAAGCAATGCTTTGTAAGGGCTCCACGCAATAGCTGATCTCTCCCGCGTATTCCTTCCGAAATTGTTCAACAGTCTTTCGCCCGGACTCTCTCCTATCATTGTCCACTACGACGATTGAATATGTGAAATTTTTATTACTCATCTGAGCGGCTAATCCGCGGAGCAGATCTTTCAGAAGCTCTGGACGCCTGAACGTGCACACGCATACTGATATGTGAACTGGAGAATTCAAAACCTTGGTATTTCCTGTTTAATTTATAAATGATTAATGCAGAGATTATCGAAACGATGTTGCCGGGCGGATCTAACCCGTGAACCTATCACACTGGTGCCGTTTGTCTTCCGAGCCTGCGCAATAAATTTTGATGATGCGCGCTGTGACTGTGGAACTTGATGGTCCGGCTGGGTACGAGTTATAAATGCTTTGGTAACGCTCGAATTCTAAACTGCGACCGTGCTCCGTTCGCGTGCTGCCTTCGAGTGATTCGTGCAGGCCTGCCTGCGATCTGCCGCCGGGCGAAGCTGTTCGAAAATCTGATCCATGATCCGTGCGGTCAACAGAATCTCGCGGGTGGGAATCGGGAGAGCCCCATTCTCCTGAATCGAGCAGTAGAAGGCCTCGATGAGGTGTTTCATCCCCGCCTTCATATGAAAGTCATTCCTGAGAAACCTGCGCAGGTTCCCAGCCAAATTCGCAATCTGCTGCCAGGCCAATTCTGTCGGGGGTATGAACTTTTCCGCGTAGCTCTTGTAGGTGTCCCCCCGCAGTTTCAGGAGAGTTTCACGGTCTTGGTCGAGCGACAGTCCGTTCTTCTGCCCAAACACTCGAAACGCGTTCATTGAAGGACGCATCTGCGACGAGAAGGTAAAGTAGGCGCTGGTTCGCTGTTCTTCCACGATCACAACTCGGAGTTCATCGATAATCTGCTTCTCGCCGAGACCCCGAAGCATCGGGCTCATAAACCCATGAGCGAAGACAGTGGGGTGGTCCGTCGTAAGGTACTCTGCAATCCGCGCGATGCCGTGGCTGATGATGTTGTGCAGTAGCATCCCCGGCAAATCTCGCAACCAGTGATGGTCGTTCGAAAGAAACGCCTTGGCGTAGCGAGGATCGCTCAGGTCGTAGCAGTAATAGCTTTCCATGTGAACCGGCCGGCCGCCCAGGTAGCCTTCCGCCACGAATTGCCGAAGCCGCCTCGCGACGTGACTGAACTGGATGTCGTGGCCGGCCGTGACCTTCAGGCCTTTTCGGTTCGAAAGCTGGATCAACTCTTCCGCTTCTTCCGCGTTCACCGTGAAAGGCTTCTCGATATAGACGTGACACCCGTTCTCCAGACAGAGTTTTCCGAGACCGTGATGACTTCGCGGCGGAGTGGTGATGTGAACGACGTCCGGCTTGCACTCCTTCAACATCTCATCCGCATCACCGAAGTGACGCTCGACCCGAAATCGCCCAGCCAGTTGCTTAGCCATCAGCGGCTCCCTGTCGCATACGGCGACCACTTCGCACTCCCGGACACGTTGAATCTTCTGAATCTGATCCAGATGATCATCCGCAATCTTGCCACACCCGATGACAGCAATCTTAAGCATGGCTCCTGTGTTCCCGGCAGTCAGCGAAGAAAAGCTTCATGCCTTCCGCAATGGAGACTCTGGGACTCCAGTCGAGCATTCGCTTTGCCTTCTCGTTCGAATACCTGGTTCGCTTCCAAAAAGCCGTCCACTCGCGGCGGTTGTGGATCGGTGGAAGCTGCCCCTGCGACCACGCCGCGTATTTCTCCCAAAACAAGCAGAACAAGTAACTGACAAAATGCGGAAGGTAGATGGAGTGGAACCCTCGCACTTGCTTTTTATACAGCTTCAGAAACTGCCTGCTGGATGGAAGACTATCGTCCACAACATTGAAGACTTCGCCGTCGATCCCCTCCTTCAACCCGGCAAAGACAATCGCCTCTGCACAATTATCCACGAAGGTAAATGGGATCGGATTCGAACCACCCAAATGAAGAAAAATCCCGAAAGTATCCAACCCCACCCGCCCATGTATCCTCGGTTTGCCTGGTCCGTAAACGACGCCGGGCCGAACCAGAACATAAGGGATTGCGTACCTTCTCCCATATTCCGCGACCAGTTCGTCCTGCTTCACCTTGGCAAAACAGTACGCGTCTCCGCGAAAGTCGGGTCGATCCTCCGTTGGGCAGGACTCATCCAAAACGTCGGGCCGAGGTTTTCCATCATTCGTATAGACTGCGAACGAACTGACGTTCACAAAACGGCGCAGGCAGCCATGCGCTACGAGCCCATCCAAAAGGTTGCGCGTGGTGACCACCGAATTCATGAAGGCATCCGCGAAAGACTTTGTTCCCGTGCCAGCAGCCAGATGATAAACGACTACGACGCCGCGCGTGGCATTTTCGCAATCCTCCCGGGAGAGAAGATTCCCCTTCACAAATTCGATGCATGGGCCGTGGTTCGAATGATTGAACGACTGGTCCAAACTCTCAAGACTGCTCGACGATCGAACCAGACACCGCACATTTCGGAAACCTCGACTCTGCAGGGCTTGCAGCAACTTCTTGCCGACATACCCGGCACCGCCTGTCACCAAAATCTGGGCATCAATGCCTACAAGAGAGTTTGAAATGTCTGGAGCGACAGTCATGAGTATTCAATAATGGGCTTTCCCTGAACCGGGTTGGCAGCACCGTCTGAGAGGTGGCTGGCTTGAGTCCATCCTCGATCCACGCCGCCTCGTTTGGCATCGGCGTCACGAGAACGTCGCGGAGGGACTTCACGCACGCACAGGCAGTCCGCTCAATTAATTTCTCCGGGGTTCATAAAGGGGCGGAGGCCGAAAGCCGACTCGGTGGAGCACTCGCCGAATGCTGATAGAACTCATGCTCCGCGAAAGTGGACATCGCCAGAAGCATCCACGCCTGGGTCCACCGCATATAGGACGTCTTGATAGTTACAAATGGGAGCTTGCGATAGTAGAAGAAGCCGGCTTCGTCCCACATGTGCTTCATCGACCAGTCGAAAACTGACTGAGCGAGATCCAAGTTCGCTTCGTTCAGATCCTGAAATTCAAGCAGCGTCAAAAGGGTCTGCGCCACACAATGACTGTCGATCGGATAAGTGTGATCATGGAAATAGCGCGCAGCTCCATCTTCGCGGATGAAATGCTGCCGATAAAACTGAAAACCGGCGCGAATATGCGACTCGAATTCCCTGATTCCCAGGCAACTGGAGATCGTCCTGAGTGCACTAAGGTTGAAGCCGGTATGAAAATTGTCGATCCACTGCTGAGTTGACAGTTCGCCATACATCCACGAACCGTCATTTCTCTGCCTCGACGCCGAGTATCGCGCCGCTTTCAAAGCGGGTTCAAGGAACCGCTCGTTTCCCGTGTAATGGAAAATCCGGCACAGCAGAGCCGCAGCAAGAAAGTTGGCATTATGGACCTTCGATTCCAAGCTTCGCAACGGGTAGCTGAAAGATGCAACGTCGCTGCCACTGGTGTAATAAAGCTCGTTAAGGAGATACTCTCCTGCACTTTTCGCAATGTCGAGAAGGCGGGTCTCGCCGAATTGTTCGTAAGCATCGAGCAGAGCACTAGCGACAAATGTCGTGCACACCAGATTCGGAGCCCCTCTGGGAACCACAATCGTCCGGGTCTGCCATGCAAAGCTGTACCCCCAGCACCAGTACTTGGTATCCGCGGAACGAAGCGCGACAATAAGTTCGATCATCCTTCGGATGGGATCGGCTCCATCCGCAGGTTTGAACCGAGAAATCTTCAGCAAGGAAGAGAGGAAAAGCGCGAGAGCCTTCGGATTCTGTGTTTTCGGGATTCCCATGAGGCCCCGCAAATTGAAGGGGCTTCGCTTCAACGCCTGCGTGAGTACCAATCGAGGCCATCGGGTGTTCAGGAAAGGCAGGGCTCTGAAAATCGGGCTGTTCAGTGCGTCGTACGGGTCGTAACCGGCCCAGTCATTCGCTTCGCAGTATGCGAGCAACTTCAGCGTGGTTTCCTGTAAACCCCGCACTCTATCACTAGCCGGCGACGTTATTGCAGTTCCTGCTGCGTTCGCGTTGCTCGGAAGCGCACTTTTTTGAATCGGGACATTCGTCATGGTTGCGAGCAGTGACTGCTTTACTCTATTGCCTAAGCCTGTTTGCCGGAGTTTACCCTAATGCCGGGCGTCTTTGCCCGATAAGCATTCTAAGATCCTATCGGCAGTCTGCCCATCCCACATGGGCGGAACCTGACCGTCGCGCTCCGCGCCGTTGAGAACGGCGTCTATATCCGCCGGCAACCGCCCAACCGCCGTAAGTCGGTTGCTGCCGATTGTCACCGTGACAGGGCGCTCGGTATTGGGTCGCAACGTAAGACAAGGGGTGCGAAAATAAGTGCTTTCCTCCTGCAGACCACCGGAATCAGTCAATATGAGCCGGGCGTTCTCGGTGAGACAGAGGGAATCGTGGTAGCCGACTGGATCCACAACCTTCAAGCCCGGGTTGGCATCCAGAAGAATGCCGAAATGCGCGCACATCTTTCGTGTCCTAGGGTGCATCGGAAAGACGACGGGGACTCGTCCCGCCAGTCGGTCCAGTTCCGCCATGATTCCAGTCAAAGATGATTGATAATCCACGTTGGATGGACGGTGCAGCGTGACATAAGCGAAATCGCCAGGCCTCACCCCGACTCTCGCCATGACCGTGCTCTCCCGTGACTTCGGAAGGTTCGCCACCAGCGCATCAATCATGATGTTTCCGACGCACTTAATCTTGTGGTCGGGCACTCCCTCCCGCCGAAGGTTTTCATCCCCATCCGCCGAAGGAGTCAGGAGGAGGTCCGCCAGGGAGTCGGTCACGATTCGGTTGATCTCTTCGGGCATCGCGCGGTCGAAACTGCGCAGGCCTGCCTCGACGTGGGCGACTTTGATTCCCAGTTTGGCGGCCACCAGCGTGCAAGCGACGGTTGAATTCACGTCGCCGACCACGACCACCCAGTCGGGATTCTCACGTTCGCAGACCGGTTCGAAACGGGTCATAACGTTGGCGGTCTGCACGGCGTGCGAGCCAGAGCCGACATCAAGGCTGACATCCGGCGCCGGAATGTCGAGTTCGCGGAAAAAGACGTCCGACATCTGCGCATCGTAGTGCTGCCCGGTATGCACAAGGGAGAATTCGATCTTCGGGGTTCCGTTCTTCGCCGTGGCGTTGTGACGCTGGATGCAGTGGATGATCGGAGCGATCTTCATGAAATTTGGCCGTGCCCCCGACACCAGGAGAAGTTTCATACCGGAAGTCATGAACGGCACAGGAAAGGAAGCCACGCAGACGGAGACGAAACCGCGAGAAGAGCGATGCTGGACAATCCCGGCAATTCTGAACCTGACTCGGATTCAATCGGCGTGCCTGCCTGGCCAAACTGTGTGAATGATTCCAATTGCAAGTGCATGTCGTTACTTGCCATTCTTGGGTACGGAGGCGGCGAGGATGTGCTCTATGTGACCGACGATGCTCAATAGCGCTGGAGAGCTGGAGATTTCAGACTGTGCGCGCCTGTCCCTTCGGATGAACTTGATCTTCAGTCTCACCTCTTCGCGAGTCTCGACCAAAGTTAGCCGACCTTCCTTTGCCAAATGCCGATCAACGGCACCAATCATCCCCTTAAACACGCTGTACACCGGTACACCGAGCGCCGCCGCTTCGCGATTCATGGTTCCGCCCCCGCTCACCACTAGGTCTGAGTGCCAAAGGAGATTCAGGCCGTCCACCGCACGCTTTGGAATCACTATCCGGTCTTCCAGAAACCCATTTGCCCACTGTTCACGCAATAGCTCGGCCTGCCTCGAATTTCGCGGCAGAAGAACGATTCTAACATTCGGAGTGCAAAGCGCACTCTTCATGAACATCGAGAACAGAACGTCGCTCTCCGGATTCCGATAATGGGCTTCCGATGCTGGGGGCCTGGCCGTGACCACGATGTGATTATCTCCAAGCCCGAGCTGTCCTAGAATCGATGCGTCAGGTCTGAACTGTGGGACATAGACATCTTCCTTGATGCCTGAGTACTTGAGAACCCGGTCTTTCCGGCAATAAAGCGACGAGTCCGGAATGACGTCCGGCACAATCTCCCAATCCGGGCCCATCAACGGCAAAAACTTCGCGTGCTCGTAATCTGCGATGATTGCATTCGGGATCCGGAGCAGGTTGCAAAGAATCGATTGCGCACGTGACCCATGAGAGAGCCCGAGCACTGGCTTCGCCTTCTGCACTAGCGGGCGCAACTGCATGGCACGGAGATAAAGACCAGCCAGTTTAGCGATTGCATTCTTCCCATGGTGGCGACCCACCTTCGTGTATTTCATCCCCTTCTGCTCGGCCATCTCGCAGACCTGAAAAGCATCACGCGCCGTCAACTGGACGCGGTGCCCCCGCCTAGACAATTCCGCGATGATCGGCTCGAAGAATGGCACATGCGGTGTGTTGTCGAGATCGATCCAAATCGTGGCTGCCTCACTTTTCGCTGAAGTGTCAGAGTCGGACACTCTCCCTTTTCTACGGATTCGCTTACCCGGCAGGTTGTTGTCCGTAAACTCGGCAACTTCCCGCGGCAGCGCATTCCAATACTGGCCAGCGTACTCTTTTGTGATGTGTTCGAGAAACTCCCGATACACCACAGACGGGAAAGTCGTCTCTACCGGATCCCCGGCGTCAAAAGCCATGTAGTCTGGATGAACATTTACGAGGGCCATTCCACCGTGCTTGGCGATCCACCGGAGCTTCTCCTTCCATAAATCGCCTCCCTTCTCCTGAAGCAGGAGAAAGAGCGTGGAATCCTGCGGCAATGTGTACGGCAACTCGACGTAGCTCGACCCGCCCTCGCCATTAACCCTGAACGGGAAAATTGTCTGGCGGCCTTCCGGCTGCGGTTCAAAAGGATCGGTATCAAATGTAGAGGCGTCATACCGAACATTAAGCTCATGCAACCAATCCAGCCGGTTGAGCATAAAGGCCGACCGAAATCCGACTGCGTTCCATTCCTTTAAGAAGTGATTAATCCGTCCCGCATTCTCGTCAAACTCACGACGAGTCCGATAGAGGTGACCATCGTGCCTAAGATCATGCACTCCGATTTCAAAGCCATTCGCCACCAATTCGGCCCGTAGCTCCGGGCTCACAGCGTAGGTTCCCTCTGGAACAAAGTTGAACGAAGAACAAAAGCCTAACTCCTGTTCGAGCCTCATAAGCTTCAAACACCGCTTCATCCCATCGGGGCCTTCTACGTCATGCGTCAGAACCAAGGCAAACTTCTTCCCGTCTGGCCAGCCCTGCCAGCCTTCAGGCGGGCGCTCCGAGCCGGGCAGGATTGGCCAACTCCCCGGCACTCGATTTCGCACCCGTTTGGCGATCCACCTCCGAACCTTCATCCGGAGCGGCCTGGGAATGAACGGCTTCAAATAGTAATAGACTCGGTTCTTCAGCACTTGGAGCATTCCACTTTGATGCGCGCACTTATCCAATCTCGCAAACTAAGGCACCAATCAACGCGGGTTCCCAAAATCTCCAGAAGGCGCGCCCTTCTTCCCAGGGAATCCCATCATCCCTTTCAGAGAATGAACGCCCCTTTGAACTTTGTCGCGGATGTTTGGAAAGCGTTCTTGGAGAACGAAGAAAGAGATTACCATCGCAGCGACCAAGAATCCGAGAAAGAGAAACAATCGGAACGCCACTTTCGACTTTCTGGGCGGGCCAGCGACGGCGACCTTCTCAGTCGGAGCCCATGGCAGGGCGAGCGAGCCGACTTCATCATCATGCAACCATTTCGGGCCGTAGGACCGCGCCATATTGAAAATGCCCGAAACCTTGGCCCGTGCCGCAGTGAGTTCCATGCACGCTCGCTTCATGACGTCGCGTCCCCCTTTCTCTGCTTCGACCACCAACAGAACCTTGTCCATTACGCCGGCGACGGCGAGAGTGGCGCTGCTCTGATTAAGCGGCGGCATGTCGAAGATGATGTAATCATAATCACTGGCCTTAAAGTTCGGCACCATTTCGTAGAATCGCTTTGGAAGCAGATGCTTGCCGCTCTCACCCAACGGGCCTGTCGTAGCCAAGTATAGATTATCTCCAGCCGCAACCGCATTCTCACTTCCCTGCAGCGCATCCGCAATGGAAGAAGTCGGTTTGCCCATGAAGAATGGATGCGCTCCCGCGTTGTCTGGATTCATGTCCACAAGGAGAACCTTGCCGTCACCAGTTTCCGAAAGGGCAGCTGCGAGTCCCCCGGCAATCGTAGAGGTTCCGGCACCTCCCATCACTCCTGTCACCGCCACAAGTTTGGGTTTGTGCCCCAGTCCATTAATCTGGAAATACATGATGAGTCGGTCCCGGATGGATTCGGCGTAGCGCCTTATGAAATGACCGACCGCCCATGGGGCCAGCCCTCCTGGGAAATCCCCGTCGCCATCGCCAGCCCAAGGAGAAGCACGCCTTCCGCGCTTGCTAAGGCGAAGCCGACCGGCCGTGGCAATGGTTGGAACAGACAGCATCAACGGGATACCCAAAATCGATTCGAGTTCGATAGGCCGCTTAATGCGGCGATCCAGCACAAGCTCGATCAAAAGCGCGATCCCCACCCCAAATGCGAGGCCCCCAAATGCGAGGCCGATGATGACCTTCGACGCTTTGCCCAAGTCCAACCTTGGCGGCGAGGGATTCTGAACTATACTGATATTGGGCATCTTTGAAGGGTCCAGCCAGTCGTCGGTCCGCGCTTTCTCCAAAGCAGCTATTGCCGTCTTGTGGTTTCCCTCTTCGATCTGCTTCCGCAGTTCGAGTTCAGTGATCTTCGGCGCGAGTGCAGACAGCTCAGCGATGCGGTTTTCAACACCCTGCAAACGCGCCCTCCATGCATCCCTCCGGGCTTCCACGCCAGCAAGAAGGGATCGCTCCGTCGCAAAATCAGTAGTTTTGCTCTGGACGCTAATGTTAGGAATCTTCTTCTCCAATGCCCTCCGTTCATTCTCAAGTTCTTGAATCTGGGCTTGGTTGAGCTTGAGCATTCTGTTCTCTCCAGTGAATTTTACACGAAGACCCATCTCAAGGTCTCTCAACTGCGCGAGATTCTTGACCAATGACTGATACCGCAGAACATCACCTGATTGGGGCTGGCTTGTTTCGGAGTCTCCACCTTGGGTTTTTGCAGGGTTTGCCTCGGAAGCATCTCTCGCTCCTGCTATGAGACTCAGCACAGCGCGCTGCGATGCCAGTTCGGCTTCGGCCGAATTGATCTCATTCTGGCAGGAAGCTGCCTCACCATTCAGAATTGCGAAGGTTTCCGGAAGTGACGTGATTCTTGCCTCGGCCTTCTTCTGCTTCAATTCGTCCTCGATCGCGTCCAGTCGGTTCTTCGACGCGAGACTCTGCTGCTCGACAAACTCGAACCCCCCGGTCGGGCGGTGTAACTCAAGATGCTTCTTGAAATACTTTTCTACGAGTCCAGTCAGTACTATCGGAGCGAGCGATGGATCGGCGTTCCTGTAGGAGACAGAGATGACGTTGCTTCCTCGACCTCCGGAAACGGCCAATCCTTCGGTGACCAATCCGGCCACCTCGATCGGGGTGACGTCGCCATTTGCCTCAGGGAGCAGTCGCTTGACCCCGAGACCTTCTACAACCTGAGTCGCCAAGTCCCTGCTCGTGAGGATTTCCAACTCCGCATTAATCACAGAATCTTCGCGTCTCGAACCACTACCGCCGTCGGGGTCGAGCGGGGTCCTGTCCACGACATATCGAACGAGAAGCTTGGCCTCGGACACGTAAACACGCGGCCACTGATAATAGGCACCTACCGCTGCCATCAATCCGATGCAGGTACTCACGAGTATCTTCCACTTGTGTTTGAACAGAATGAACAGGATGTCATTCACCTTGAAACCAGACCCTTGTTCGTCGGCTTCCGACTCAATATCCACTTCCTCTATTTCGCGTAATGTCTTCATATGATTGGCCAGACTCGCTGGTGAAGCTCAGTCCAGGTGCCGATATGTTATCGCGCCCGCGACACGATTGCAAAAGAGCGGTAAGCGGGAAAAAATGCCGTTGTAAAAGCTTGAAGCCCTGTCCCGCCCTGTCATCCACGCGCCTGCGGATGGGTCGAACCTATAGTATTCAATCCTTTCCTCACGAGTCCCCCACCCCAGCTTGAAACGTCGCAGTCCCTCATTGGCAACCGAGGTTCGCCCGAAGTCGAGTGTTTCACATCCCATCTCGACAAGAGATTTGATCCCCTCCCACATCACGAGATTGTTGGCCCGGGTGTCCCTAGCGTCTTCAACCGATGCACCAAACTTGTAAATTGCTCTCTTTTCAAAGTGGAAGAAGACTGCTCCAGCAACGGGACGCGATCCTTGGCACGCAAGTACAACGAATCCCGCGCCTGGTTTGATGATTTCTTCGAGAATATTCAGAAAAAAGGACAATGGCTGCGGGGGGGCGCCGTGTTGCTTTCGCGTGCGGCAGTGGAGACGGTAGAAGGCGAGGACTGCCTCGCGCGTTTGACCGACGACCACTCGTAAATCGCCGCGCTCCGCTTTTCGAATCGCCCGGCGAACTGAACTGGCAAACCCACGGCTGATTTCCTCTGCTCCACCGGCCAAAGAGAGTCTGTGTCCCAGAAATTCCACCGAGGGGGTTGCCAAGGATTGCGGGTCCGGCGACCCACGCACTTCAAGATACTTCCACCTCCTATCGCGAGCAATATCAGTCAGCGCCTCGATCATCGGCGTAGTCTCAACATGTTCAAAGACGAGGGGAGCGCAACGATCGGAAAAAGGGACACAAACACCCCGTCGACCCGTTATCATGCTTCGGACCTCCATCATCGGAATCAATGCACAAATTTCTTCACGTCGGCAGAACCGAAGATACATCGGCTTGTGTGAATAGGTCTTCGATAGGACCTTCGCCCATGCCGTGCTGTGGAAGATGGTGCTTTCAGGGTGTGTTCGAACCCAAAGATCCCATCGGGGGTCGGAATGAGGGTTGAGAACAATCACTTCCATCGACGCCAATTTCGGGCGTCCAAATTCGACGGAAGGTATTTCCGCGGGTTCGGATTGCCAGCCCAGTCCCGCTTTCATCTCTGCTACCGCATTCAATTCCCGATGCAAAATGTCACGCCAAGACATTGGCACCCACTGCATTCCTGACGGCTTCGGCGACGGTTGCCACCTGCGCGGAACTCAGTTCGGGAAACATGGGCAGCGAGACAAATTCAGAAGCGCAGCGTTCTGCGACCGGGAATGCACCTTTCGCATAGCCTAGACCTCGATATGCTTCCTGTAGATGGACCGGAATGGGATAGTGGATACCGGAGCCAATGCCCTCTTCCGTCAGACGCTGAATCAACGCATCCCGGTCCTGAACCCGAATCGCGTAGATGTGATACACGTGCTGTCCATAAGGAGCCCTAAAGGGCAAAAGGACACCCTCGACACCGCGAAGAGTCGCATCGTACTGCGCAGCATGGGAACGGCGCAACTGATTGCCCTTTTCCAAGTGCCGCAATTTGATACTCAAAACGGCACCCTGAATCCCATCCATGCGGCAATTCCAGCCGATCATCGTGTGGTGATACTTTCGAACCTGCCCATGGTCGCGGAGGATCCGAATCCTCTCCAACAACTTATCGTCGTTGGTTACCACGCCGCCCGCCTCACCGAGGGCACCAAGATTCTTCCCTGGATAGAAGCTGAATGCCCCGACGTGGCCAATCGTTCCCGCCTTTCTCCCTTCATACTCCGCCCCATGAGCCTGCGCCGCATCCTCGACGACGTACAAGTCGTGCTTCTCCGCAAACTCCATGATGCGGTTCATGTCGGCCATTTGACCGAAGATGTGGACGGGAATGATGGCTTTCGTTCGAGGCGTCACTGCTGCAGCCAGTCCGCCCGGGTCCATTGTGTAGGTCCGCTCATCGATATCGACGAAGACAGGCTTAGCGCCACAGTAGCTAATGGCTTCCGCCGTCGCCATGAAGGTTCCCGGTACTGTAATCACTTCGTCGCCAGGACCAATGCCCAGCGCCAGCAGCGCAAGCCACAAGGCGTCGGTGCCATTTCCTAGGCCGACGGAATGGCGACAGCCGCAAAATGCCGCGAACTCCTCTTCAAACCGCGCAACGTATGGACCACCTGCGAACGCACTGGCGTCAATAACTTCGCCTATGGCGCGATCAATTTCTTTGCGGAGCGGCTCGTGCTGGGCCTTCAGGTCGAGAAATGGAATCTTAGTGTGCATCATTCTGTGGAGCTTTCTTCATGACTCTGGCAGGATTGCCTGCCACAACCGCGTTGGGCGGCACATCCTTGGTCACCACGCTACCCGCGCCTACCACCGCTTTCTCGCCAACGGTCACGCCGCCAAGGATGGTGGCTCCCGAGCCAATAGAAGCCCCCTCTTTCACTGTCGTCCGGAGGCAATCCCAATCCTGATCGTTCTTCAATCCGCCGTCAGAGTTGGTTGATCGAGGGTAACGATCATTGATAAACGTAACGCCGTGGCCGATAAACACGCGTGATTCAATCGTGACTCCTTCGCAGATGAACGTATGGCTTGAAATCTTGCACCGGCTTCCAATCTTCGCGCCTTTTTGAATCTCAACGAACGTCCCTACCTTGGTATCGTCCCCAATCTCGCATCCGTAGAGGTTGACGAATCCAAAAATTCTCACATTACGCCCGAGTTTGACGTCTGGCGCGATGCGCTGAAAATCTGGAAGGCTATCGCTCACGCTTGGGCACCCTTGGCATGGGAACCGTTCTGTCCGCTCGTCGCTGCCTTGCCCGCCGTTCTCATCATCCGCCTATGTCCGCCGACACTGCCGTTTCCAGCCGAATGCGCGATTTCCACTGGCGCTCCATTTTTTTTCAATGATTCAGAGGAGGCCTCAAGAATCCTGACGAGTTCCGCGCCAGACCGTCCGCCGGTCATGGGAACCGCACCACCCTGAATACAGTCGAGAAAATGGGCGCACTCCACTTTAAGCGGCTCCTCCTGCCGGATATACGGAATGTAACTGTCGCCATAGTGGTATGAGTAGTGGAACTCTGCAAAAGTGTCGTAATGAGGCGGGCGCTCCACTCGGACATCATACACTCGGATCTTCTCACTGGTCTGAAGGTCGTCGTAAACGATCATCTGCCGCGTCCCGACGATCGTCATTTCACGGACTTTCCGAGGCTCCAGCCAACTGCTCTGAATCGTCGCGAATCGCTCTTTGCTAAAGGTCAGGGATATGTTCGTCACATCCTCAATACCTGGCGTTACATGTGCATTCCCCTGGCAATTCACCGTGATGGGGAGATCCCCCAAAAGATGAAGAATGATAGAAATGTCGTGCGGTGCCAAATCCCATGCCACATTGATGTCTTTCTGAAACAGGCCAAGGTTAAGCCGCCGGGCGTTGATGTATTGGATGTCGCCGATCTCTCCCGTGGCGATAATTTGCGCCATCCGATGGACGGCCGCCGAATAAAGGAAAGTGTGCCCCACCATCAGAACCAGGCCGTTTTTCTCGGCAATCTCGTTCAACTCTTCACACTCCGCTGAGGAAGACGCCATTGGTTTCTCAATCAACGTATGCTTGCCCGCTAGGAGAGCTGCTTTTGCGAGTGGATAGTGGTACTTTACAGGTGCAGCCACTACCACGGCGTCCAATTCGATGCCATTGAGCAGGTGCCGATAGTCGGTGTAACCCTCGACATCCGAATAGATGGACCGGAGGTGATCCAGCCGCGTCTGACTGAGATCGCAAAGTGCCTTGACCTGACAGTTGGGAAGACTTCTCAAATTGCGAACCAAATTAGGCCCCCAGTATCCACAACCGATGACCCCTACAGATGTAACTTTTTTCATATCTAAAGTGCAACTGGATAAACACTGACGCACGAATCGCGCCCGCCGCTGCCCAAGCTTTGTCAGCGAACCTGATGGAGGCCAGAGGCGACGTCCTGCGGCTCCTTCTGTTCCAAAACGCGGACCGCCAGTTTCCTCGTTGCGGCGGCCTTCGCCGCACGGGACTCCACCGCTTGGCCGAAAAGCGCAGGGACGGTCTTCATGACGATCGCGAGATCCAAAGAAACGCACATATTCCGCCCGTAGAACAGATCCATTTCGACCATTTCGGAGAAACTGGTCTTGTTCTTGCCATTGACCTGCCAGAAGCCGGTCAATCCCGGCAGCATGTTCACCCGTTCCCTTTGCTGGGGTTCGTAATGTTCAAATTCTATCGGCGTACATGGCCGGGGGCCGACCAAACTCATCTCTCCCCTGAGCACGTTGACGATCTGGGGCAGTTCATCCAAACCGAGAACTCGAATGATTCTCCCGCCCAATATCAGCCGTGGATCGTGCTCATCCATTTTCGTCATCGGACCATCAGTCGCAATCAACCGCTGAAAATAGTTTTCGTGGCTCGTCGTTTCTGCGCCGACCTTCATGCTTCGGAATTTCAGGCAGAAAAAATAGCGCCCTCGATGACCGACACGCTCCTGCCTGAAGATGACCGGACCGCGTGACACGGCCTTGATCCAGAGCGAGAGCAGTATTGCCAACGGCAGCCAAAACGGTGCGCTGACTACCAAACACACGACATCAAAAGCCCGTTTCCACCTCGGAAGTTTTTCAATTCTGTTGTTGTTCATTACTGTTACCTAGACGTGAGAGCGCTCTGAAACTTCCGAAATTTAACCAGAAATTTCATTTTCCTGTCAATGGAAATTATGCTTTTTTCTCATTCCGTGCAACGAAGCCTCTAGCCTTCAGTCGGAACATCAAGCCGACAGCATCGCATCTGCTGTAACTGGGATTTTGACATGGAGTGCGTGCGATCCCAAACTGAATATTGAAATCTGGATATGCAGATCATTCCCCTGAGCACTGCATCTTGCGACCGGCGAATCGCCGCCGCCCACCCTGTCGGGCAAAACATCGGCGGAGGGGAATAAATTGCATACCCCGAGAGGCTCTTGCAAAATTTCCACGGCTACCGACCGGGCGGCGTCATCGCCCAGAGGAGTGGTGGCGTCCCGCCCGGTTACTGCAGAGGTTTTGCAAGAGGCTCCCAATGTTGAAAAAGGGCGGGTTCCATGCCGAAAAGCCCTCAAGCCGGTGCATGAGGGCTTTGGGCTCCCATGACCCAGCATCACGCGGCGTAGTCCAATTCAAGCAGCCATGAATCGTCTCGCCTGTTTCTCCACAAGGATCTGTTCTCTGGACAGCTCAACGGGAGTGCAACGCCCCAACATCTCAATCAGCACCTGAACACGACCCGTCGCTGACTTCACGCTGAGGACGGCTGCGGTCAAGCCGTGGAAAGGACCGCCCGCTATGGTAACTTCGTCGCCAGGATCGATTTCATCCAGGACTTCGTGGAACTCCTTCTCATCAAAGTGAAGCCTCAGCCCCGCGATAACGTCGTTCGGTATGACCGGCAGCCCTTTTCCGAAACTCACAACCGTCTTGACTCCAGGTACCGCCCTGACGTGCAACATCGACCGCCTCGGATCAAATCGGCCAAACAAGTAACCAGGAAACACCGCCTGGACAAACCACGCAGCACCGCGCCGAGTCCGACGCCGAATTCGTAACCTCGGACAGAAGACTTCGATTCCCTCGACCATTCGCCGCAAGTGCGCCGCAGCGATATGCTCGTGCTTCGGCTGAGAGCGCAAGCACAACCATACCGGATCAGGGTCCGGCTCCGAAGCGGTAAGAGGTGTAATCATCTGAGAATCGTCCTTTGCAGTTGGCACGTTCCAGAGCCAATACGACGAGCTAAAAACTGGCGCTACTTCTCCACCAAATCCAGTCGTGAACGGACAAATTCCGCGTGCGCTCAAGGGCGGCGCCCCCAATCCGTGTGACATCGATCGCGATGTTCTCAGCCGAGCCGACGTCGAACTGCGGAGAGACCATCGTAAGAAGAAAGAAGCCTTGTCAGCCAAGCGCATCCTTCATTGGCCGGAGTGCAGCGCGGAACTTGGCGTTCCAAGTCGAAAGAAGGTCTATTCGGGAGAGCAGGTCACGATCGTCAGCAGACTCATTGTCGAGCCGGGAGCGGAGCCTGTCGATCTGCTCATCAGCCATGCCAAGGGGGACCAGAAGGTTGTCCTCGATCAGAGCACCAACCAAACCGCGGAGGGATGCCTTTAACTCGTAGTGAACTCGCCGGTCACGCGCCACGTAGCAGGATCGGATGACTCCAAGTTGGCACATCCGTCGGAGGCCGTGGCTCGCCGACCCGCTGCTAATCCCAAGAGCATGAACGACACGGTCGAAATTCACCGGTCTGGCCGCAAAAAATATGAGTCCGAAAATCTCACCGAATGATCTTGAAATCCCAAATGCCTGCGCCGATCGCACACAAACATCAATAACTTCCAACTCCACATCCGTGAGCGCATGAGTTTCCTCGCTGACTTTGCGCCGTCGAGCCCGCCTGCGGCCCTGCGACTGGGATGTCCTAGTCTCGGCGTCCATTTTTTCGATCCGTTCGGAAGGTTCAGATCAACATGAAGAAACCGCATGCAGTGCTATCCCGCTTATTCAAGAGCGGCCTGAATTCAGACAAAGCTGCCGCACGTGGCTGAAAGTTAACTTTCCAGCGCCAATCAAAGAGCACCTGTGTGTCCATAGGTTTGCGATTACCCGTTCATCGCCCGAATTCTGCAGATGACTGCTTCATCGGTGGACAAACGGATCGCGGTGTTTCAGAAATTATAGTAATCAGCCCGAGGATATCGAGTCAAGAGTTTAGATGCTGACCGCAACGGAGGACATGCCCCCTTCTTTACGTCAGGATTTCAACCCTCACTTGCTGGAACTATTTTTTCCATCTTTACAATCTTTCTTTGCGCTCAGGCTTTTTCTCAGTTTTCCGGGCCTTCAACTTGGAATCGTCCCCTTCGCGGGTCGAGATCTCACTTTCTGGATACCGCCGGAAACAGGTAAAGGGGTGGACCACCCACGCAGAAACTCATGGGGCAACGCTACAGAATGCGCACGCAAAATAACCGGGTGGCATGAATACCGTAAAATGTTCATTTTGTGAATCCTGTAAACTCTTTTCGACCGGCCCCTCTCCCGCAGAGCCGCTCGGACCCAAAAAGTGGAACTGTCTTTGATTGGTCCAAAACCTTTCATTTGGTGCCGTCGCTCATTCGCCCCTCGTCATGACGCTTGGCCACGTCTCGCTTACACATCTTGAGAGATCGAGGCTCACGCTAGCGGAGGTACGCTGAATTCAAAGCCCAAAGGAGGCTGGTCCACTATAGGAGCCCTATTGCCCTCCTGACGCGTGAAATGGAAGCCCCCATCGTCCTGATAGCCAATCGGGGCATTCCTCAGTTCTGCCAGTATCAGACCGAAGCCCGACGCAAGAACGCCTCCGAGTAGTGCGAGTATGATCATTGGATTACCGGTGAATTGAGCAACTTGCGTGCCGTGAAAGCTGCCCTCGGAAAGTCCGGCGCACGCTCCATGTCCTGTGGGGCTGGGCCGCCAACGGACTGGAGGAGAACCTCTTCATCTATTCAAACCGCCTGCCAAGCCCACGATCCATTCGACCTCCACTGCGCATCGACTCCGAACGGCACCGCGGCGAAATGGGATTCTCACGAGCCTCCATACAAAAATCCGCATTCACGCCCTCCCGCCCGCGCTTCTCAGGAGCCGCACGCCTTCACGGCCTGGTCGCCTTCGCCGCGCTCGCTTTGAGATGCTCGATCACGTCCTTGAACTTCTCCTCATTCCGCGGGTCCACGGCGACGCATGCGGCATGCGCCTCATGCATGGCTTCACGAGCCGCCCCCTTATCGGCAGAAAGTTGAATCGCTTCCACGCTTCCGCCGGATTGTTGGTCCGGTACCGGTTTGTCGGAAAAAAGCCCATCAAGACCAAGTCCACCGAGGAGTTCCGCATTGCGCTCATTCCGATTGATCACCCAAAGCTCGCCGGTTGCCGCGTCGCGAAGCCGAATTGCGATGCACGCCAGCGTGCCCATGAAAGTCGAGTCCATGGATGGGCAATTTTTCAAGTCCACCACAAATTGCCTCTTCCCGCCGGCCTGCATCTTCGCTGCAAACTCCTTGAGAGCCGGGCTGTTTTGAAAAGATCCTTTCCCCTCGACCCGGAGCCAAACTTGCTCGCCACTGCCGGTTTCTGTGAAGATTGTCGGATGCACGCTCATCAAGTCTTGGGTGGTTCTATCGCATCCAGCCTGCCCCGCGTCAACCGATCCGGAGAAGAATGAAATGGAGGTCGCTCGAAAAAACAGCCCGACGCCCGATCAGTTCCACAGGAATGATTGGTGGAGACCGACAGCCCGGCCATTTTCGATCAACAACAAGCGCCATGCAGTGATCCTTCCGTTGTCGTTGTATTCGTCACCAATGACTCTCAGTTCCGACTGCACGTTGCCTTTAACCCGCGGGTAGCTGAGTTCCTTGGCCTGGACGTACGAGCCCAAGTTCTCCTGGCGATACTCCAGCCTCAGGACGACATCGACCTTGCGCTTCGAACTCCACCAAACATTAAAATAGTACCCCTTCCTCTCAAGATAATCGAGCGCCGTGACCGCGCCAAAGTTCACTCGCTGCCTCTCGAAAGCCAGCATCTGCTCCTGGGTTGGTTTTTGAAAGCGCGGATCGTTCAGGAACTTCGTCACCTTCTGAAATTTGAAATCATCGCTCAGCGCGAGAGGAACCACGTTGGCGTGGGCAATCGGATTCTGGCGGGATGGTGCCTCGGGGATCGTGCAGGCCGATAAGACCGCCGCAACAAGAAGCGCGGCGAAAAAGCGTGTCATGGACGGCAAGTAAACCGACTCCACCAGCCCCTTGCAACGCCGCAAATTCACTCGCCCCGCGCCCGAAGACTGCTATTCCTTCCAAAAAATGAAGCTTGCCCTGCTCCGGACCGCCCTCGCCGCCTCTGCATTCCTGATGCCGGGCGCACTGGCGACGGCGGCCACGGCCTCGAAAGATGCCGACGGCACTCCGGAAAAGCGCGACTACGTCCGCTACGTCGGGGACGACAAGCGGGGCAAACTTCAGACCGCCATTGTCACCATGAAGAAGGGCGACCTGACGGTCGAACTCGTCGGGGCCGTGCATGTCGCCGATCCGGACTATTACAAGGCCCTCACCAAACTGTTCTTGAGCTACGAGGAGTTGCTTTTCGAGTTGGTGGATGGCCAGCGGCTGAAGGAAGGGCTCGAACCCAAGTCCGCCCCAGACAAATCTGGAATTAAGGTGCCGACGACGACGGCCAGCGAAAAATCCCCGTCCACAGAAGACGAGGATCGCAGCCCCGCCTTCAAGATCATCAGCGGAATGATGCACAACGTCGGCAACTATTTCCGACTCCAGTATCAGACCGACGGGATCGACTACCACACGAAGAATTTCGTCCACGCGGACGTGAGCATGGATGAATTCGTCCAAATGCAGGCCGACAAGGGCGAGTCTTTCCTCGACCTCATCCGCAAGGCGATGGAAGCGCAGCTCCAAATCGGCACGGACCGCAAAGCCGAGCCGAGGGGCAGTCAGTTCCTCCTCGCACTCCTCGGCGATTCGAGCGGACTGAAAGTGGCGATGGCCCGCCAGCTCGCGTCCGCAGATGAACTCGTCAACGTGATGGAGCAGGACGGCGGCTCGGTAATCATCACGGAGCGAAACAAGAAAGCTCTCGAGATCCTCGACCGCGAAACCGCATCCGGTCGCAAGAATCTGGGACTTTTCTACGGTGCCGCACACCTCTCGGACATCGAGGACAGACTCGAAAAAAAGGGTTACCGCCGCACCGCCGAGCGCTGGATGACCGCTTGGGACATCAAGCCTCGCGTGGACGAGATCCATCCGCCGACTCCGGTCGCCCCGTAGGTGCCGATCGGCGGGACGCGGCTCGCCCGGTCCCCATCCACGGGCTCCGGAAACCGCCATCTGCGCCCCCGGCAACGACAGCGTCCCGGCCACAAAACCACGCGCCGCGCACGGTAATCGCTCCCCATACGCGGGATCGTCATGCTCCAAGTCCATACGAAACAGCCCAAGAAGACCGCGCCCGACCGCCGCCGGGATCACATCGTGACGTGGCTTCGCGAACTCAACGAGTGCCGGACCGGTGGATTGGTTTCGGACGAGGACTACGGCTACCAGCGGGCGGAAAAGCTCACCGACTTGCTCCGACCTGCGCGCTGCGTCGGGCTGGCATCCGCTCTCGGCGCAATCATCGCGGGAGCCATCGGTGGCGGGTCCACCTGGTGGTTCACGCAGGATTGGAGCTACACCCTCTTCGTGGCAGTGCTCTCCGGCTTGTGGGGCATCAGTTCGATCGGACGCCTGCTCCGGGAGAAATTCATCGAGCTCCAGATCCGTGAACGGAGAAAAATGCTCCTCGCACTGCTGGAGAACGATCTCATCGACGCGAACGAGTTTGCCGACTTCGACGAACGCCTCCAGGAAGCGCACCCCATCCTCCAGTAGCCTCCCCGATCAGGCGTCGGCTGCGAGACCCACGACGAGCTTGCGCCCTTTGAAGCGCTTGCCGCGCAGCGTCGCCACCAGCGGGCCCGCACTCTCCTCGCGCACGTCGAACAGCGTCATCCGCGGCAGAATGTGAATCGCCCCCAGCGCCTCGCGCGGCAGCTCGGCTTCATTCAGGATGAAGCCCACGACATCCGCGGGACGCACCATCTGGTCCGCGCCGGAATTCATCGCGAGCCGCACCATCCCCGGCTCGTGCGACACGGCGGTCACGTCATCCCGCGAATGGAATACCGGACGTTCCCCTCGCTGCGGCTTGTCACCGCGCTGTTCCCTCTGCGGGAACCGCTCGAACTTCCCACCCTGCGGGCGCTCGTCAGGACCGCGACGCCCCTCCTCGCGCTTCGCAAACTTCTTCCCGCCCGGACGAGACTCGTACGCCGGGTAATCCCGCTTCGCACCGTACTCACGCTTCGGCGGCGCGGGACGATCCTCGGGGATCTCCACCGCCTTCGCCCCGTCGCCCTCCAGCAGCGAGAACAGCGACGACGCGATATCCGTCGGCGTGTGCCCGGCATCGAGCAGCCGGTCGATGAGCACATCGTGCTTCTTATACTTCCCGCTCTCGAGCGTCGTGCGGACCTTCTCGAAAAGCGTGTTGCTCCGGCGCTCCTCCACCTCGTCCGCAGTCGGCACGGGCTCGCGACGGATCCGCCCTTTCGTGAAACGCATGATCTGCTGGAGCTTCCACACCTCGCGGCCATCGGCAAAAGTGATCGCTCGTCCCGTCCTTCCGGCGCGCCCGGTGCGGCCGATGCGATGCACGTAATCCTCCGCGTCGTGCGGCAGGTCGTAGTTGAACACCACCTCGATGTCGTCCACGTCCAGCCCGCGCGCGGCGACATCCGTCGCCACGAGGAATTCCATCTTCCTCTCGCGCAGCTTCCGCATCACGCGCTCCCGCGCAGCCTGCGCGATGTCCCCATGCA
>Ga0105046_10003225_pt1 | contig 25861 bp, 14 predicted proteins | sample MAT03_FD_78385 | JGI IMG/M metagenome (GOLD analysis project Ga0105046, IMG submission 78385) | Freshwater microbial communities from Lake Fryxell liftoff mats and glacier meltwater in Antarctica - MAT-03 (megahit assembly) | ecosystem: Environmental > Aquatic > Freshwater > Ice > Liftoff...
TGCGCCGTCATAGCGGCTTGTTGCCGGGATGGTAACGCTAAGTGCACCGCCGGTTACGGCGCCGGAGGTGTTGTTCAGGATGCGTGCGAAGAAGCTGTAAGCCATGCCCACATTAACGGTGGTACCGCCAGTTTTGGCGACACCGGTTGCAACTGAGTATCCCGCGTCATTCGAGATAAACAAAGCGATATCCGAGCCACCAGGAGGCAGCGGGCCGCCGCCGCCACAAATCGGGGCGCCGGGGGTTGCTGGGATAGTCACGGATTGGCCGGCGTTGCAGTAGCCCGTGCGGAGGATGGTTGCCGGAAAGCCAACGCCTGTGCCTGTACCGGCGCTGTTGCGCACCAACACGTAGCCAAAGTTCGGCGCAGCGGTCGCTTCGTTAAGGAAGCGTACGCCGTAGTAGCGATCACCAGCGGACTGGAAAGCAACAGCGGTCGCTTGGCCGGCCAAGAACGTGCGGGTGGCGTCGATCACTGCGCCAGGTGCGAGTGCGATTGCAGCGCCGGCAGCACCGACTGCGCCTTGGCCCGCTGGGACAGAGGGCGAGAAGATGGTGAAGCCCGAGCCGTTGTTGTAGGGATTGGTATCCCAACCAGGAGCACCAGCGCCGCCCAAGGCGGTCGCGCCGGTCACGATATTAAAATACACGCCGTCGATGTTGTTGCCGACGTTGATGTTGAGCGGGCCGCTATCGACGGGCGATGCGAAGGTTGCGGTTGAAGCGAGACCCAAGGCTGATACGCCGAGAGCAAGGGCAATGTGGCGGCCAAGGCGACCACCAAAAACGGCTTTATTCATGTGCATAGCGTATTTCCCACAGGTTGAGTTGTTGAGCACGCGGACTATATACCACGATAATTTAATCATTCCAATCCCGCGCGCGTCCCCGATCCCAGCTTTGGGACGCTCGCATGGACCATCATCACACTTTTGGCAGGGGCGAAAGCGCGCAATTCAGTCATGATCCGCGCGTGTTCCCTATCTTAGAGGTTTTTCGCCATGGTTTTGCAGCGTCTACTTGATAAGTTTGTGGGGGCCGTCGCCGACTCCGACAAGATTCAGGCCCTCGCGCGGGTGAATGCGCTTCGCTCGGCCTACCCCGATGAGGACAAAAATGCCTTAGCGGAGCGCTTGATCAAGCGCAAATGCATCCAGGCCGGGGCCGTGGGTGCAGCGACCACCGCGGCGTCGGTGATTCCTGGAATTGGCACGGTGACCTCGATCACGCTTGGCATCGCCGCGGATCGGGCGGTAACGGCCAAGCTCCACGGTGAGCTCTTTCTCGAACTGCTGATGCTCCACGACAAGGCGCTCTCGCTTGACGATGAAAAGCGCGCGTTGCTTTTGGTCACAGGCGTGGGGGCAGGCCTTGGGCAAACCCTTGAAGCCGTTGGCTCGCGGGTGGCGCAGCTGGCCAATCAGGGTTTGGCTCGGCGCGTGGTGTCGCGCGCGATCCCGGTGCTGTCGATTGCGAGTTCGGCTGGGATCAATGTGGCGCTGACTTACCTGGTCGGTCGGCGCACGCTTGCTCTGTGCGAAGAGCATGATTTGGCAAATATGAGCTGGGCAAATACCGCACGCATGCTCACTGGCGTTGATGAACGCAAGCTGGCGGCTTGGGCTCGCGAAAGCGCCATTCACGCATGGGCGCTGCTTGCTGAGCAGCTTGAAACCTTAGGCGGGCGCGCCGTGTCGATCGTTCGGCGGGCCGGGGATTTGGTGGTTAAGGCGATGCGCACGGCGCGCTCGCGCGTGGACAAGCTGCCGGCAAACGAACTGAAGTCGGCCCCGGTCAAAGCACGTCCGCGGCCGAAAAAATCGACCTTTGTCGCCCCGACGCCGGTTCGCGCCACCGCCAAAGCCAAGAAACCGGCAAAAGAGGCGCCCGCCAAGCGCAAGCCTGCTGCTAAAGCGCGACCTCAACGTTGATCGCGTCGAACGCGCCGTTTTCGGTTAAGGCCACCACGCGATGCGCGCCGCGCGTCTCAAAGGTGTGCAGCAGCCAGGCGCTGCCGCGGGTGGTGCCGATCAGGCGTTCGTTATCCAGCCAGTAAATCAGGCCATCGGCGCGGTCGACGCGCAGCTGCACGGTGAGCTTTTGCTGCGTGGGCGCGCGCGCAATCGTTGAGCCCGATTCAAGCCCAATAATCTTGATCGCATTGCTTGGCGCGGGCGGACAACCGGGCGCCATCGGCGGCAGCCGCGAGTGAACGCGCTCTTGTGGAGAAAGCCACGGCCCCGCCAGACGCGGCCAGCGCGCCAGCAGCACCGGTTGGCCCTGACCGCAAGCGGAAGTAACGCGGCGACCTTTCGGGTCAATCAACAGCGTGGCCGGATTGATCTCGCCCAGCGCCGCATCCCGATCGGCAAACGTAGGCGGATTAAAGCCATGGATCGCATAGCCTTCGATCTTGCGCGCGCAGGCGCTGGGCTCGGTCTGCGCGAGGGGGCGGCCGAGCGGCCAGCAGGCGACGATGGCTTCAACGCCCGATGGCCGCGTTGGCGGAGCGCGTGGGCGCGTGCGCGCCAGCGAATCAGCGATCTCAAATAAAAGCGGCAGCGCCGTGTGCGCGCCGAACTCGCCCGGATTGGGCGTGCCGTCCGGCCGTCCAATCCAGACACCGACGGTAACCGCGGAATTGGTGCCGAGCGCAAGCGCATCGCGATAGCCAAAGCTGGTTCCGGTTTTCCAGGCCAAAGCCCGCTCTGCGCGCGCGTCGACCGCATTGAGATTAAGACCCGGACGCGGATTTTCGACCAGCATTTGTCTGACCACCCACGCAGCGGCCGGGTCGAGCAAACGGCGTTCACGCAGCGGGTCCTCGGGCTTAAGCCGCATTGGCGCCATCAAGCCATCTCGAGACAGCGCCGCGAAGGCGCTGATCAGCCGTTCGAGCTGCACGCCCGCACCGCCCAAGATCAAGCTCAGGTTTGGGCGCGTACCCGGCGGCACCCGAAGCGTCAGGCCCGCATGCGCTAGGCGTCCGCTGAAAACGGATGGGTGGATGCGCTCGAGCAGATCAACCGCCGGAATGTTGAGGCTGCGCCCCAGCGCTTCGCTGGCGCTGAGCGGGCCGCGATAGCCGCCTTCGAAGTTCTGCGGCCGATAGCCGTTGAAATCCACCGGCACGTCCATCAGCAGGCTGGCGGAGTGGATCAAGCCCTGCTCAATGGCCAAACCATATAAAAAAGGCTTGAGCGTCGAACCCGGCGAACGCCACGCGCGCAGCATGTCGATGTGGCCGAATCGCGCCACGTCGCCAAACTGGGCAGACCCCACATACGCAAGCGTCGCCATTGAGCGGTTATCGACCACGGCAACCGCCGCTGAGGTGCCGGCGGGATAGCGCTTGACGTAGTTCGCAACGCGCTCTTCTAGGGCGCGCTGCAGGTGAGCGTCGATCAGCGTGTGAATAACGGGGCGATCGTCCGTCCGCTGCAAGCGCTCCGCCAATAGCGCGGCATGCAGCGGATCGCGCAAGCGCATTGCCACCACCGGTTCGGCAAAGGCGTCGGTCAATCGCTGCGCTGTCCAGCGCTCCGCGCGCGCCACCCGCTTTAGAACTTTGTTGCGCGCATGCTCAGCGCGCTTGGGCCAGCGGTCGGGCCGCAGGCGCGAGGGCGACTGCGGAATCACGGCCAGCAGTGCGGCCTCGGCATCGGTCAATTGCGCCGCCGAGCGGCCGAGGTAGGCATAAGACGCCGTCTGCACGCCTTCAATCGTGCCGCCAAACGGGGCGCGGTTGAGATAGATGGTGAGGATTTCTGCTTTGCTCAAGCGCAGCTCCAGCTGCAGCGCGCGCAGGATTTGCTTGAGCTTGCCCGGCACGCCGCGACCGATCGGCTCGATCATGCGGGCAACCTGCATCGAAAGCGTAGACCCGCCCGACACCACGCGGCCGCTGCGCAGCATCTGGCCGCTGGCGCGCAGCAGCGCTAGCGGGTTAACGCCGGGATGACGATAGAACCAGCGGTCTTCATAGCTGATCACGGTTTTGAGGTAATTGGGCGCGATCTGATCGAGATGGACCGGATAGCGCCAGACCCCATTTTCATCGGCAAACGCGCGCAAGGGTTGGCCATCGGCGGCCAGCACGATTTGACTCAATCCGGTTGCGGCCGCGTTGATTGGCGGCGGCAGCAATCGATCCAGAATCGCCAGTGTGATCAGCAGCCCCAGCGCGGCAAGCAACCCCGCGCTGAACTTACTCCGCCACACGAATGCGCGCAGACGGGGCACTTAGCGCACGTACGCTGGGGCGATACATGTCCTCCACTTGCGCTGGCGGGACCACAAAAGAACCAGGGCTCACCGCGCGCAGCAGATAAAAAACGTGCGCCGGGGTGCCTGCATAAACGCGCAGCGCCGCAACGTAGCGATCATCGCGAAACTCCTCGTGCGCCAGCATGGTGGTGTCCAGCCGCGCCTTGAGATTGATGCCTTCAATCTCGACTTTCTCCAGCGCTTCGGGGTCAGTCAAGTTGAGGTTTTCCACCTCAAGCCCAGCCGGGCTCAAATCGGTAATCATCGCTTCGCGCATGTCTTGATCGGACTCCACGCGCAGATACACGACCAGGCTTTCGCCCTGTTTGATCGAATCAGCGCTGAACGGCGCACCGGCCAAAGTGAACCATTGACGGGTGATGCGCGTACCGCTGGCGACCGCTGCGGGCGCGCTGATCGGGAAGCCGGTCAGATCATCGGACACAAAAAAGCGCGCGGCGCCGCTTGGGGTAACGGTCAAACCCAAACCGAGCAAGTCGGCGTCTGCGCCCACGTTAATCGAACCGGTGCCCGTCAGCGTGTAGGTCTCGCCGGCTCGATTGACCGCGAGCGTGAACGGCTGCTCGTTGCTCGCTTGGCTCAGGCTGCGACTCAAGCGCAAAATTGAGCTTGATTCGGCGGTGCTTAAATATTCCTGATTGGCGACCGCCTCACTCAGCGCACCGAGGCGCGCGTTGACATCGGCGATGCGCTTGAGCTCGCTCAAAACCCGCAGCAGCTCCGCATCGTCGCGAACGGCCGACGAAAAATCGTACAAGTCTTTCGGGCGCTCGCTGTTAAACGCAAGCGCACTGTCCAAAGCGGCGGATCCGCGCGTGGTGTCGCCCGCGCGGGTCAACGCAGCGCCCAGCCAAACGTAGGGAAGTGCGGTCACCGCTTTGCTTATCTCCGCGTCATACAGATTGCGCAGCGCGCCCAGCGGCGCTTGATTGACCCGGCTCAACACAAAGCCCGCATAGGCCGCATCGGCGACGCGCATGTGCTCGGCATGGTTGGAGTCCCAGTAGTAGTTGCCGCCCTGATTGAGCGTATCGAGCAAGCGCTTGAGCGCGCGTTCGAGGGTCGCCTCCGGAATCGGCAGGCCTTGGGCTTTGGCATCCAGCAGAAGATCTGCGATCAACGGCGTGAGCAAGGTGGTGGGCTGCTCATCGGCGGCCCAAAGGGTGAAGTCACCCGACTCCAGCTGCATTGAGGCGATCCGGCTGAAGGCCAGATTCAGGCTCAAGCTGCGGTCGCGCTTGGGATTGCCCGGATCGATTTGGCGAAGCTCTGCTTCATTGAACAAAATCAGCGGCACCGCAAGCGCGGCGGTCTGCTCCAAACACGCGTACGGGTAATTGAGCAGGGTGCGCGCGGCATCGGCCGTGCCCAGCGGCGCCTGGGTTGAGACCGACAGCCGACCGCTTGCTGATCTTGGCAACCAACCGGCGGTTCCCTGTGCGTCTAGGGTGTAGCTCTGGCCCGGCAACAGGCTGGTTCGGCGCACGCGGCGTTCGCCCGGATAAGCCGGCCGAATTGGAATCTCAAACTCGCGTTTGAGCGTGCTTTGCGCCGACTGAACGGTCATCGTGATGCGCCCAACCCCAAAGCTCGCGCGCGCAATCAGCGGCACGCTCAAAGTGGTCGATGCGTTGTTTGCAAGCGCGATCGGGTTTGCTGGCGACGCGAGCTCCAGCTGCTCGGAGGTCGCAAAGTCAACCGTGAAGCTGCCATCGGCACCGCTGTAGTTTTTGAGATCCAGCGTCAGTACGGCTTGATCCGAAGGCGCCAGCACGCGCGGTGATGACACTTCTGCAATAACCGGCGCACGAACTTGAATACGGCCTTCGGCGTGACCAAACTCGGCATCCGCGAATACCAGCGCGGCCAAACGCAGCGATCCGTTGAAATCTGGCACGCGCAGCTGCACCACGGCCTCGCCTTTCGCATCAAGCGCCACCACGCCTGAAAACAAATCAACCGTCAGCACTTTCGCAGTCGGTCGACGCGCCTGCGGCAAACCGGCCAAAGCGCCATCGCCGCCGTAGCGCAGCTTGGCGATCGCACCCTCTAAGTTTTCAATCACGCGGCCATAAATATCACGCGCATCCACGCCCAAGCGGCGCTGCGCAAAAAACGCAGCGGATGCGTCGGGCACCGGGTAGCGGGTGATGTTGAGAATCCCTTCGTCAACCGCATTCAAGGTGAGCTGCGCTGATTTTCCGGCCAGTGCGGGCGCCGCAACGCGAATGTTAAGTTCGCTCAAGGGGCGCATGGTTTTGGGCGCATCAATTGTTACCGCGACGGCGCGATCACTGCGATCAAGCGGCACGTGGATCACGCCCAAAGCGCGTTTTGGCGTGCGTCGTTCGGCGCTCTCACCGGCACGCAGGATCAGCGCAGACAGATAGATGTCGTGGCGATTGAAGCGCTCGTCGATTTTGAACTCAAATTCAGTCGGGTCGGTGCCCACGCTGATCGGCTGTTCGCTTAGCAGTTCGTCTGACTCAACCAACAGATAGCCGCGGCCCGCATGCGGCGAAGTCAGCGTCAGTTTGAGCGTGTCGCCCACGCGATAGGCCGCTTTGTCGAGCGAGAGTTTGACTTGGTCGGGCGGCGCATCAAGCGTCATGCCCTCAGAGCCCCAGCCCGCAGTGAACTGAAAGCGGGTCAGCAATCCCGATTCCGGATCGGTCACTTCAAGGCGATAGCTGCCCCAGCCGACGCTTGCTTCAAGCACGGCCTCAGCGTTGGCGGCGATGCTGATTTCTTTCTCAAACTGCAGCTCATCTTGGCGGATCTCGTTGGACTGCCAGCCGGTTTGCGCTGAGTAAACCCAGTTGTAGTCGAGGCGCTCGCGGATAAAGCGCGCCTTGACGCCAGCGGCTGCAAGCTTGGCCGCGCTTAAGTCTGAGCGCACCAGCGCAAAAGACACCTCTGAATCGCGCGGCGCCTCGCTGCCTTCAAAATTGGGTTTGATCCCAATCAGCGGCGCTTTGGGCCAGGCCAGCGCCTTGAGCGAGCGCACCACCGGCCGCCCGCCGCTTTCAAACAGCTCAGCGCTCAGATTGACCGTGGTCGGGGTGCTGAGCGGCTGGTTCGCGAACACATCGAGATTAACCGCCAGCAGGCCATCTTCGGCAAGCGCTTGGTCGACCAAATCGATCGGCGCCTTGGCTTGGTCTGCGCGCACGTCGCCAAAATAGAAGCCCTTGAGCGCGTCCAGCGGATAGGCAGCCGGATCGAGCGTGGCGCGCACGCGCAGGCGATTGCCGCTGGCCGGCGCGCCGTAAAGATAGGCGCCGGCGACCTTCAATCCCAAGGTTTCTGGCGGCGAAAACTGGGTTTTTGCAAGGCTCAGATCGAGCTTCATGCGTTCAGGCAAAAACTCCTCCACGTGAAACTTAAACTCGCGCGACAGGGCCTGGTCGCTTGGGTCGAGCTTGAGCTTGAGCGTCCAGCGCCCGGTCATCGCGTCTTCTGGAATCAGGCGATTGAAGGCGAAGTAGCCGCGCGCCTGCGGCTTGAGCTCAAAGCGCTCAAAGACGCGGCCGTTGGGCAGCTCAAGCGCGCCAAAAATGGGTTGATCGGGAACCGCTTTGCCGTCGAAGTCGCGGACCAGCGCGCTGATCTTGACGGCCTCGCCCGGCCGATACAGATCGCGCCCCGAATAGATGAAGATCTCGCGCGCCAGCTGCGCACCGCCGGCCACTGAAAACTCAGACACATCCAGCGCCGGCCGATTGAGCGGAAGGTATGCAGCGTCATCGCCACGCCGCGCAACCACCACGTAATCGCTGTTGAGCGCAGCCTTGATCACGCCGCTGCCGTCTGCGCTGGTGCTGACCTCACTGACCACGCGGCCGTTTTTATCGAGCAGCTGCACCGCAACGCCGGAAACCGGTTTGGCGGTTTTCAGCGAGTTGACGGTGACCCACAGCGAGTCGCGATGCGCACGCACATGCAGGCCAAGGTCGCTGACGAAAAAATGCACGCTCGGCAGCATGTCCTCGAAACGCCCGGCTTTTTGCAGCACCGCAAAATAAACCCCGGGTTCTCTCAACTGCTCAATACTCATCACCGGCAGATTGCTGACGGTGCGCGCGTTCGGCTCAGACTGGATGGCAAAGCGATTGCGCCAAACCGGATCGGTCAGTTGAGCAACCTGATCGAGCTCCCAGTAGCCGCGCCGGTTTTGATCGGCATAGCTCGCGAAAAAACGCGACAGCTGCTCGGGTTTGACCCGCAGGAATTCAACGTCCACCTCGGCCACGTTGACGGTCATGATCGGCAAGCCGTCGCTCAACTCAGCCGCAAGCACGCTGCCCTGCGAGGCAAAGCCTGCAACCGCAGCAAGATTGCCGGAATAGGCCTTGAGCTCACGGGCGAGCGCGATCTTTTCGCCGTCTTGGGCAAGCAAGCCGGGCTGCACCTTTACCGTGTAGTTCTGATTCGCCGCGACATACGGAAAACGCAGCTCGGTCTGCTCATCGCTCAATGCCCAGGCGCCCGCGACCGGCTGGCCGTCTTTATCGACGACCGCAATCAAGGTGTCGTAGGTTTGGGTGGGGTCAAGCGCTTTGGAAAACTTAAGCACCAGCGCGCTGGTTGAATCGATTTCGCGCCCGCTCACGGTGAAACTCGAAAATGTCTTGGGCGCTTCAACTGCGCTCACCGCTGCGGGGCTCGATGGCACGCTGCTGGCTGAACGATCGCCTTGGCAGCCCGCCAAAAGCCAAGCAAAGAGCACGCAGGAAAGCGCAAGCGCAGGTCGGGGAATGTTGGAGCGCATGGGTATTCTCTTAAATCAGACGGCACCAATATACGCCAAGCCCGTGCGATCGATGGCCGGATAGGGCTTGATTCCGCGCATACTTGGGCACGTCCGCATTTGCGCCGCTCAAGACCTAAGAATCCCATGACCCAGCAACCGTTCGCAGCAAAATCCCTATCGATCGCGGCCTCCGCGCTGCTCACCTTTTTAGCTGGTGCCCCGGCCTTTGCCAAGGTCAAGATTCCCGACGGCGGCATCAAACCCGATGAACTGTTCATCGTCGATTGCCTGCTGCAATCGCAGGTGCGCCAGCTCGGGGAAGGCATGACTTTCCTCGCCCCGCGGCGCCCGATTCGAACCACCGCGCACGACTGCGCGATTCGCGGCGGCGAGTATGTCGCCTACGACCGCGCCAACTACGGCACCGCGCTCAAGGTGTGGTTGCCGGCCGCAGCCAAAGGCGACAAGGATGCGCAAACCATCGTCGGCGAAATCTACGAACAAGGCTTGGGCGTGGCGCCCGATTTCGCAATTGCCCGTGGCTGGTTTGAAAAAGCGGCCGCGCAGGGCGATTCCCGCGCGATGCTCAATTTGGGCTCGCTGTATGAGTCCGGAAAAGGGGTAGCGGCCGATCCGGTGGCCGCAATGAATTGGTACCGAAAAGCATCTGGCCTGAACGATGGCCAGCTTGAACTGACCACCGACTCCGACCGCAGCGAGCGCGAAAAGAACAAAGCCGACGCCGAGCAGCTGCGCGGCGAAGTGCTCGCGCTGAAAGGCAAGCTGGATGAAGCGACCCGCGAAGTCGACACCCGTGAAGCCGAACTCAAGCGCTCGCGCAATGAGCTGGCCGACATGAAAAAGAAGGCGGCAAGCACGCAGGCGCAAAGCCAAGTGTCGCCCGAACAGGTGCGCGCGCTCGAATTGCAGATCAAGAATCGCGAGGTGGAAATATCAAAGTTCCAGCGCGCAACCGAACAGCTTCTCGGCCAAATGAGCGCCACCCGCGGCAGCGCCAGCGCGCCGCGCGTGGCTTCTATTTCTGGGCCGATCATTACCGTGCTGTCGCCCGAAGTGGCGCCCACCCGCGACGGCCAGAGCACTGCGCAGGTGTTTGAAAATGTTCGCGAATATGCGGTGATCGGGCGAATCGAACCGATCGACACGATTCTCGCGCTGAAGGTCAACGACCAGGATTTCACCGCCAAGCTCGACCGCAACGGTATGTTTCAGGTGCCGCTTAGCATTGGCGCCGGCAGCACGCCGGTCAAAATCGAGGCGGTGACCAAAGACGGCAAAAAAGCCGAACAAAGTTTTGTGATCGCGCGCGAAACGGCCGCACCAATTGCCAGACGTGAAGCCTCGCGCCAGTTGATGCGGCGAATGAAAAGCGATCTCGGCAAGTTTTACGCGCTGGTGATCGGCAACAATCAATACAGCGCATTTCCAGCTCTCAACACCGCCGTGGACGATGCCAAAGCGGTGGGTGACGTGCTGCGCTCGCGCTATGGCTACGAGGTCACCACCATCCAAAATGGCTCGCGCCAGCAGATGCTGCAGGCGCTCGCCGCATTCAGCGAACAACTCGGCGCGAACGACAACCTGCTGATCTATTTTGCCGGCCACGGCCAGCTTGAACCAGCAACCGGCGGCGGCTATTGGATCCCGGTTGACGGCAGCAAAGACGATCCCAAAACCTGGATCTCGAACGAGGCCATTACCAAGTTCATTTCAACCATGAAAGCGCGCCACGTGATGGTGGTTGCAGACAGCTGCTACGCCGGCACGCTCTCGGGCACCGCGATTGCTGAAATCCCGGCCACCGCCAAGGATGAAGATGTGCTGTTTATCTCGCGGGTGAAAGCGCGCACGGTGCTGACCTCAGGCGGCTTGCAGCCGGTTGCCGATTCAGGCGCCGGTGGTCACTCGGTGTTTGCGGGCGCTTTTTTACAGGTGCTTAATCAGAACAACACGCTGCTTGAAGGCATCAATCTGGAGCGCGAAGTGGAAAGCAAACTCAGTGCGCGCGGCGGCAATACCCTAGCGCAGCGGCCCGAGTACAGCGCGCTCAAGCACGCCGGCCACGAGGGATCGGAGTTCTTCTTCCTGCCGCGCGACGCAACATAGCGCGGGCGCACTCAAGGATCAGCGCGTGTCGGGCAATACCCTGCCCAACCGAATTGGCGTGCAGGGGGGCGCAATCCTTTTCGTATACTCAAAGCCCCTTTTGCCCGATTGACCGACCAAAGCAACATGATCGAACTGAGCTGGTTTAAAGATCTGGTCCCCATGCGTTCGCTGTCGCCGGCCGATCGCGCACAACTGGTCAAGCAAGCGCGCCTTTCGATATACAAGCCCGGGCAATCGCTGTTCGAACGCAACGACCCAGCGCGCACGCTGATGTATTTGATTGAAGGCCAGATTGAGCTGCTTGCGCCCGAGGGCACGCAGCGCATTGACCACACGATGCCTGAGGCGCGCCATCCGCTTTCACCCGGCCCGCGGCGGGGGCATTCTGCGGTCTCGCTCAAGCCCTCGAAAATTCTGCAGCTGGACCGCGACCATGTGGACCTGATGCTGACGTGGTCGCAGGCGGGTCGCGTCGAAGTTCGAGACGAAGTCTTAGTCGATGACGGTGACTGGGTGAGCCTGCTGCTCAACTCGCCATCGTTCGCCCGCGTCCCGCCGGCCAACATTGCGCAAATGATCGCGAGCATGGAATCACTTGAGTTCAAAGCCGGCGAGAAGATCATCGCGCAAGGCGACCCGTGCGATTTTTACTATGTGATTACCCACGGCGAATGCATGGTCGAGCGACGCCCACCCGGATCGACCCGGGTTGAAGAACTCGCGCGCTTGAAGTGCGGCGATGCCTTCGGCGAAGAAGCGCTGGTGTCCGGTGAGCCGCGCTCGGCGAGCGTGTTTGCGGTCGGCCAAGTGGGCGTCGCGCGCCTCTCCAAGCTTTCATTTCAGCGCCTGTTGCAGGCACCGCTGCTCAAAGAGATCGTGCTCGACGACGTGCCTGAGAACGCGCACTTTATCGATGTGCGGCTGCGCGATGAGTTTATGCGTGGGCATCTCCCGGAAGCGGTCAGCCTGCCCCTGCGCGAACTCAGAACCGAGCTGGCCCGGCTTGATTCGCGCTTGACCTTTTGCGTTTATTGCGACACCGGCAGGCGCTCGGCGGCGGGGGCCTATTTGCTCTCAGAACGCGGCTATAACGTGATGCTGATCAAAGGCGGCGTCGGCGCTGAGCACCTTTGGTTCAAAAGCTGAGCCAAGCACCACAGCACGGGCACTCGGGCCGCACGGTATGCTTCGCGCCTTGCTTCTCGATGGTCCAACTTTCCCGTGCCCAAACTTCCCAAATCTCAACCAGCTGATCCCCATGCGAACGCGGAAGCGCAGCGCTATGAGCATCCGATTCCCTCGCGATTGGCGATTTTAGAATTTCTCCGTGCGGCGCGCGCGGTGCTTAAGTTCGATGACATTGCCGATGGCTTGAATTTAAGCGAAGCCAACGACCGCTTTGCGCTTGATAAGCGGCTCAACGCGATGGTTCGCGACGGCCAGCTCTTGCTCAACCGCCGCAGTGGTTATGCGGTGGTGGCAAAACTGGATCTGACCCGCGGAATTGTCATCGGCCACCCCGATGGCTTCGGTTTTCTGCGCCCGGACAAGGGCGGCGACGATCTCTTTCTTGCGCCCAAACAGATGCGCTTGGCGCTGCATGGCGATGAAGTTCTGGCATCCATCTCTGGACTTGATCGACGTGGCCGCGCGGAAGGTGTGATTGTGGAAGTGCTGCAGCGCGCGCATACGCGCCTGCTCGGACGCTACATGGCCAAAGGCCGGATCGGATTTGTCGCACCGGATAACCGCAAGATCAATCAAGACGTGTTCATCGCCGAGGGCCTCAGCATGGACGCCAGTGACGGCGAAATGGTGCTGGTGGAAATCACCGAACAACCCACGTCGCGCAGCCAAGTTGCCGGGCGCGTGATTGAAAAGCTGGGCGCCACACTCAAGCCGGATCAGCTGATTGATGTCGCGATTACAGCTTACGGCCTGAGCCCTGAGTTTCCTGAAGAGGTGATTGAGGCGTCGCTTAAAATTCCTGAAACGGTGAGCGAGGCCGACCTGCATGGTCGCTTTGATTTGCGCGATACCGAGCTGATCACCATCGATGGCGAAGACGCACGCGATTTCGACGATGCCGTTTTTGCGGAAGCCAAGCGCGGTGGTGGCTGGCGCCTGGTGGTGGCGATCGCGGACGTGAGCGCCTATGTCGCGGCAAACGACATCCTTGACCTCGAAGCGCGCGCGCGCTCAACGTCGGTTTATTTTCCCAAGCGCGTTCTGCCGATGCTGCCGGAGCGCCTGTCCAACGGCATTTGTTCGCTCAACCCTTCGGTTGAACGCCTGTGCATGGTTTGCGACATGAGTGTGAGCTTAGAGGGCAAAGTCACCCGCTCGCGCTTTTACGCGGCGGCCATGCGTTCGCACGCGCGGCTGACGTACAACCGGGTTTGGGCTTTGCTCAACAAGGATGCGCAGCCCGCTTCCGACGAGAAAGGCTGGCTGATGCCGCGCCTGAATGCGCTCTACGCCATGTTTCAGGCGATGAGCAAAGCGCGCGACGAACGCGGTGCGCTCGATTTCGAGGGGCGCGAAGTTAAGTTTCTGCTGGGTGCCGACGGCGCGATCGAAACGATTGAACCAACCACGCGCAACGCAGCACACCAGATCATTGAAGAATGCATGATCGCGGCGAACGTCGAAGCGGCCAAGTTTTTGGCCAAACACAAAATGCCGGTCCCGTATCGGGTGCATGCGCCACCGCCGGCGATGAAGCTCTTAGACGTGACCGAGTTCTTGCGTGAACTTGGGCTCAAGCTCAAGATCGACAGCGAAGGCGGCATCACGCCCAAGGACTTTTCCGACTTGCTGGATCGCGTGCATGAGCGCCCCGATGGCCGCTTGATTGAAGCGGTTTTGCTGCGCGCGCAGTCGCTGGCGGTCTATCAGACCAAAAACCTCGGCCACTTTGGGCTGGCGCTCAAGGCCTACGCCCATTTCACCTCACCGATTCGGCGCTACCCGGACCTGATGGTGCATCGCGGCATCCGGCACGTGTTAAATGGCGGTGACGCCAGCACCTACGCCTTCAGCGCAGAAGACGTCGAGGCCATTGCACTTAACGCATCGGCGCGCGAACGCACCGCCGATGAGGCCTCGCGCGATGTGGTTGAGCGGCTCAAGTGCGTGTTTATGGAACAGCATTTGAATGCCGAGTTCGACGGATTCGTTTCCGGCGTGACGTCATTTGGGCTGTTTGTCGAAATCGATCGTTTGCAGGTCCAGGGTTTGATCCACGTCACCCAGCTCCCCAACGACTACTACCATTTTGATCCGCTGCATCGGCGCCTGACTGGCGAGCGGCGGCGGCAGTCTTATCGCCTCGCGGATCGGGTGCGGGTGCAGGTCATTGGCGTTGATGCCGATGAGCGCAAGATTGACTTCAAGCTGGCTCCGGACAAGCGGCGCTAAGCGATGGCAGACATTTGGCTGGTGGGGCTCAATCCGATCTTGGGGCTGCTAAACCAAGATCCTGCGCGGATCATTGAGATCAAGCTCGGCAGCGAACGCCGGGATCGGCAAACCCAAGAGATCGAGACATTGGCGCGCGCGGCTGGCATCGGCGTGCAGCGGGTGGAGGCCGGTTTCTTGAGCAAGGTTGCCGATGGCGCGGTGCACCAAAGCGCCGCGGCGCGCATCCGTGCGCAAAAGGACTTCGACGAAACCGACGTGGATGCGCTGATTGAAGCATCCGCGCGCCCCGCCCTTTTGCTGGTGCTCGACCAAGTCACCGATCCGCACAATCTGGGCGCCGCCATGCGCACCGCGCTCGCCGCGGGCGCGCAAGCGGTGATCATTCCGAAAGATCGCGCTGCCGCGCTGACGCCTGCTGCACGCAAGGCCGCGGCGGGCGCAGCTGAACTGTTGCCCTTGGTGCGCGTGACCAACCTAGCGCGTGCGCTCGATCGCTTTAGTGAATCAGGCATCTGGCTCTTTGGCGCGGCTGGGGAAGGCACTCAATCGCTGTTCAAAACAGATCTTCGCGGCCCCGTCGCACTGGTTCTCGGCAGCGAAGGCGAAGGCATGCGCCGGCTCACCCGCGATAAATGCGACGCCTTGGTGCACATTCCGATGCCCGGCGGCATGGAGAGCCTGAATGTCTCGGTGGCGTGTGGAATATGTCTTTTCGAGGCGGTTCGGCAGCGCGCAATGTGATCCGATCGCCACTGTCAAGGTAATTTGTGGCATACCATATACCTGAATTAAAGTTCCATTCGCTGGGGATTGATCATGGTCTTTTTAAAATTCATTGCCGCCACTGCGCTGGGCTTACTCGGCTGCATCACTGTCTCAAAAGCGCAAGAAGCAGCGTTCTTTCAGGGCGGTTTTGAGATTACCCAACCGACCACGGACGCCGAAGCCGCGCGCTTCCTGAATCAGGCCACGTTTGGGGCAACGCCTGCGGATATCGCCAGCCTGCGCGCGATTGGCTATTCCAACTGGATCGAAGCGCAGCGCATGGTCCCGGCGACGCTGCAGCGCCCGCCCCTGCAGTCACTCGCAGCCGACCTCACCACCGGAAATCTGAACCGCGACGACAGAATTCGCCAATGGTGGTTGAGCTCAGTCAACGGCAACGACCAGCTGCGTCAGCGCATGGCTTACGCACTGTCGCAAATCATCGTGATTTCCGATCAGGGCGATGCGTTGAGCGGCGAAACGCTGATGGTGGCCGAATGGAACGACATTCTGCTGCGCAATGCCTTTGGCAACTACGGCAATCTGCTTCGCGAGGCGACCCGCAGCCCGATGATGGGCCGCTGGCTGACGGCGCTGCGCAATCGCAAGCTGGAAGGCGCAACCGCGCCTGACGAAAACTACGCGCGTGAAATCATGCAGCTGTTTTCGATTGGCCTGTTTGACCGCAACATGGACGGCACCGAGGTGCTCATCGGCGGCCAGCGCGTGCCAACCTACGACAACCAGACCATCGCCACCGTGGCGCGCGCCTTCACCGGCTTGTCATACGACTGCTCTGGTGACCAGCCGCTGGACGGCACCTTCATCACCATGCTGCGCACCTGCGGCAACACCTGTGTCGGGACCGACTGCCGCTTCGTGGGATCCGGCACGCGCACGCTGTTCACGCTGTTCTTCAATGATCCGCCGCGCGACGATGCACAGGCCAACTTAGCTGGCGCCAACGTGCTCAACCGCGGTCTGCGCCATCCGGATTTTTTCCGGCCAATGGTGTGCTATCCGCGCTACAACGACACCGGCCGCCAATCCAATGGTCAGCTGTGGAACCCGGCCAACAACCAGCCGACGCCCGCCAAGCAGGTCAATATCTCGGGGGCGACTGTGCTCACCATTCCAGAAATTGGCGCCGGCAGCCCCACCCCACCAAACTGCCATTCAACCGATGCCAATATCTCGGCCGCCAATCGCACGGCTTGCTTGAACTACTGCGAATCAGGCGTGGATACGTTGGCCAACACCTTGTTCAACCACCCCAATACGCCGCCATTCGTTGCCTATCAGCTGATTCAGCGCTTTGTGACGTCCAACCCAAGCCCTGCTTATGTGCGCCGCGTCTCCTGCGCGTTTGCAGGCAGCACGGCATCGGCGGCAGACTGCGCTGGGCCACGCGTTGGGCCGCGCGGTGATCTGGCGCGCACCCTGCGCGCGGTACTTTTGGATGCAGACGCCCGGGTATCTCTGGCCAGCGCACCGACCAACTTTGGCAAGCCGCGCGAGCCCATGCTCAAGATGCTCGCAATCTGGCGTTCCTTCGGCGCCGTGTTCTCCCGGCTGTCGGTTCGAAACGGTGGCACGACTTTCCCAGAGGGTGACTTTGGTCAACGCCCGATTGGCGCGCCGTCGGTATTTAACTTCTATGAGCCCGACTACCAACAGCCCGGCCAGATTGCGCAGGTGAACGTCAACGGCACAGCGGTAGCGAATCCCGACGATGCGCTGGTGTCACCGGAGTTCAAGATCATCAACGAAGTGACGGCCATCTCCACCGCCAACCGCTTGTTCAGCGTGATCTGCAACGGCTACGGCGGCAACTGCAGCGGTAACTTTAGTGCGCAAGCATCGCCTTACCTCTCGCCGACCGTGCTGGATGCCCTTCCGCTCACCAACAACCAGGCGCTGATTGAAGCACTGAACCTGCGCATGATGGGTGGCGCGATGAGCGGCACGATCGTGCCTGCCGGACTGTGCGCAAACGGCCTGAATGCGGGCGGCGTCGGTACCGGAATGAAGGGTGCGCTGAACCTCATGGTGCAGTGTGCATTCCCACCGACCTTCGGTGCGACAAGCGTAGACGAACGCAGGCGCAAAGCGCTTTATCTGATCCATCTTGTTTCCATCTCGCCCGAATACGGCACGCAGCGCTAACCGAGCAGGAGCACACATCCATGAACAAACTGCCCTCTATTTCGCGTCGCCGATTCATCGAAGTCGCTGCCTGCACCGCAGCTTACGGCGGCTTTAGTGCGCTTAATCCACAGCTTTCGATGATGGGCACTGCGCTCGCGCAGACCAGCGTCACCGGCTACAAGGCGCTGGTTTGCCTTTACCTCGGCGGCGGCTGTGACTCTTTCAACCTGCTGATGCCGACAAATCCCGCACGCCATGATGAATACATCACCGCACGCGGCGGCCTGTACACCGGCAATGCGGCCGCTTTGGCCTATCCGCGCCCAGGCGGCGCGCAGCCTGCGGGCTCGCTGCCTCCGGTGTTGCCGCTGGCGGGCGTTGAGTACGGCGTTAACCCCAGCTGCGTGGGAATGCAAGAGCTATATAACCAGGGGCGCATGGTCTTCATCAACAACGTCGCGCCGATGGTTGAGCCGGTTACCCGAGCGACGTTCGGCGCGCGTCGTCGCCCACCGCAGCTTTATTCGCACTCCGACCAAACCTCGCTTTGGGACATCGGCAGCTCCAACAATTCGCGCTTGTTAAACGGTTGGGGCGGCATGGTTGCCGGTCGAATCGGCGCAACGTCCGCACTTTCCGGCCTGCCACCTTGTATTTCGATTGCCGGCCAAGCGCGCTTCCTTGCGGGAGAGCGCTTTGATACAGGCCAGCCGATTTCGCCATATCGGTTGTCCACCAACGCATCGGCACCCGCGGTCGCCCTCGGCAACTACGACGCAGTCAGCACCAGCAATCTACAAAACGCCCGTCGCCAGGCGCTGAACACGCTGATTGGCCAAACTTACCCGCAGGCGTTTTCGAACGAAATGGGCGACATCATGGAGCGCTCGCTGCTGCTCGGTACCTCAGTCAACGCGCTGATTGGCACGGGTGGTGCGTACAACGCAATTCCGGGTGGCGTGGTGTTCCCAGGCAACGGCGCAGGGCCGCAGCTGGCGCAGGTTTTTCGGATGATCAACGCAAGCAAGAATTCGCCGGTGATCGCCGCCAACCGTCAGGTTTTCTACGTCAACGTCGGCGGCTACGATACCCACGATGGACAAATCGCATCGCTTCCCAATCTGTTGGGCGGCGTCTCTGCATCGATTTCTGCGTTCTATCGCGCGCTGGTTGCAGCAGGTTTGCACAACGACGTGCTTTTATTCAGCGCCAGCGAATTTGGCCGCACCATCAACTCAAACGGCAACGGCACCGACCACGCTTGGGGCGGCGTGCAGTTCGTCGTCGGTGGCGGCACTGGCGTCAATAGCGCAATCGCTGGCGATAGCGGCGGCGGACCTCTGCAGGGACGCAATCCACAAACCGAGTCGGGCAGCGGAATGTACGGACGCTATCCGCGGATGGTGCTCAACGCCTCGGACAGCGCGGCCATTCCGGACGGCGAAAAGGGCGAGTGCTTCAGCCGCGGTCAGTTCCTGCCAACCACGTCCACCGAGCAGGTTTCGGCTTCCATGGCGCGCTGGATGGGCCTAGACGACAGCAACGTCAGCGCTATTTTCGCCAACGTCGACCGTTACGACGATTTCTCGATTGCCCAAGGCAATCTGATGGCGCATACCGGCCGCTACGTGCCGTTCCTGCAGGGCATCGCCTAGATCAGGCTTTCGCTTACCCGGCGGCGCGAAAACGTCGCCGGGTGATCTTTAAGAACGCGTGCCTTCAAGCCCGTTGCGGAAAATCACTTCGCTGATCGGCGCGCCTTCAAACGAGCCTCGTGCGCCTTCTTTGATCCAGTCGTAGATCAGAGCCTGAATCGACGTACCCATGGGCGAGCCCGTCAGCGGCATCCGCCAAAGACCCGACGCTGCATCGCAGTTGATGTGTTTGTACAGGCGGCTCAAGTCGGGTCGCAGGGGCACAATCCAATCGCGATCTGGGTTCATTAGCGCCAGCAGCGAGGCATCGGCATTCCCCGCGTTCAAAACCAGCCGGTTGTTTGGGCTGATCGGGCCCGAGTGACAATCCGTGCAGGTTGAATAGCTGCAGCCGCCTTCACAGGTGCCATTGAGCAATGGAAACACCTGATTCACATAGTCGACGTTGAGATTCAGCGGCGCTGTGGGCAACAAATCACAGGTGAGCATCGGAAACGGCGTGCCCGCGTGGCAAAGCCCCGCTGCCGCCAGCAAACCAATCCAAAGTGCGTGTTTTTTCATCAGGCAACGCTCAGCTTGGTGCGCCTTCGCAGCGCCTGCTGTTCCTTGGCCGCTTTGATGAAGCCTGAAAACAGAGGGTGGCCGTCGCGCGGGGTGGAGGTAAATTCAGGGTGGAACTGACAGGCCAAAAACCAGGGGTGGTCTTTCAACTCAACCATTTCGACCAGCAAATCGTCCATCGACCGACCCGAGATCACCAGGCCCTTTTCTTCCAGCAGCTGGCGGTACTGATTGTTGAATTCGTAGCGATGGCGGTGGCGCTCGCGGATCACGTCTTGGCCATACATCTGACGCGCCAGCGTGCCTGGTTTGAGTCGGCACGCCTGCGCACCCAAACGCATCGTGCCGCCCAGATCGGATTCGCCGCTGCGCTTTTCGACGTAGCCTGCAGATGTGCGCCATTCGGTAATCAGCGCGATGACGGGATCGGCGCAGGTTTTGTCGTTTTCGGTTGAATTGGCAAACGCAAGCCCCGCCACGTTTCGTGCGAACTCAACCACTGCCGCCTGCATGCCGTAGCAAATCCCGAAATAGGGGACGCGGTGCTCGCGCGCAAAACGGACCGTTTCAACCTTGCCCTCGAAACCACGCGCGCCGAAACCGCCGGGGACCAAAATCGCGTCCACTTCGCGCAGGATATCGGTGCCGTTGGCTTCGATCTCCTCAGATTCCAGCCACTTCAGATTGACCTGCGCACGCTGTTTCAAGCCACCGTGGCGGAGCGCTTCGCCGAGCGACTTGTACGCATCTTTGTGCTCAACATATTTGCCAACGATCGCCACCGTGACTTCGGCTTCCGGGTGGTCGGTGGCGGCAACCACCGCCTCCCATTCCGACAGATCGGCCGGCTTGACGTTGAGCTTGAAGCGCTCCACCACAATGTCGTCTAGCCCTTGCTGGTTCAGCCACATCGGCAGCTGGTAGATGTTGGCAACGTCAATCGCTGAGATCACATTGCGCTCGCGCACGTTGGTAAAAAGCGCGATTTTGCGGCGCTCCGATTGCGGCAGCGGCTGCTCCGAGCGGCACAGCAAGATGTCGGGCTGGATGCCAATCGACAACAGCTCCTTGACCGAATGCTGGGTGGGCTTGGTCTTGAGCTCGCCTGCCGATTTGATATACGGCACCAGGGTTAGGTGCATAAAGAGGGTGTATTCGGGCCCGCGCTCAATCGCCAGCTGGCGAATCGCCTCTAAAAACGGCAGCGATTCGATGTCGCCCACGGTGCCGCCGATTTCGACTAGGCACACGTCAAAGCCTTCGGCCGCAGCATCAATCGTGCGCTTGATCTCGTCGGTGACGTGCGGGATCACCTGCACCGTGGCGCCCAGATAGTCGCCGCGCCGCTCTTGCCGAATCACCGCCTCATAGATGCGTCCGGTGGTTTGCGAATTGAGCCGGCCCAAACGGGTCCGGATAAAGCGCTCGTAGTGGCCAAGGTCGAGGTCGGTTTCGGCGCCGTCGTCGGTGACATACACCTCGCCGTGCTGAAACGGGCTCATCGTGCCGGGATCGACGTTAATGTAGGGATCGAGCTTGACCATCGTCACGCTTAAACCCCGCGCTTCTAAAATGGCCGCCAGCGATGCAGCTGCGATGCCCTTTCCAAGCGAGGAAACCACGCCGCCAGTTACAAAAATCAGGTGGGTCATCGGCATCGCGCTCCGCGGTTCTTCATTGAAGGTTTTTCATCGAAGGGGCCAAGTGTAGCGCGAGCACGCTTGAAACCCTTCAAGCGCGTTTGCTTTTACTGCCGGCATGCGGATCCGTAGAATGCGCCCATCCGCGACGCGCTCGCGCTTTGATCCCAGTGACCCATGAATCCATCCATTGAACCTGCCATGCAGCTGGTGATCCGGCAACCCGACGATTGGCACGTGCACTTGCGCGATGGCGCGATGCTGGAGGCGGTGGTCGGCGCCACCGCGCGCCAGTTCGCGCGCGCCATCGTGATGCCCAACTTGGTGCCCGCGGTGACCACAGTGGCCATGGGTCGGGCCTATCGCGAACGAATCTTAACCGCCCTGCCCGCTGCGAGCGGTTTCACCCCGCTGATGACCGCCTATCTCACCGACGATATCGATGAAAACGAGATCGAGCGCGGCTTTGTGGAGGGCGTGTTCACCGCCTGCAAGATGTATCCCGCGCACGCCACCACCAACGCCGCTTATGGCGTGACCGATGTGCGCCATATCGCCGGCGTGCTGGCGCGCATGGAGCGGATCGGGATGCCGTTGCTTTTGCACGGCGAGGTCACCGACCAGCACGTCGATATCTTCGATCGCGAGGCCGCCTTCATTGAGCGCACGCTGCGTCAACTTTTGCGCGACTTTCCCGCGCTGAAGGTGGTTTTCGAACACATCACCACCCTCGACGCGGTGCAGTTTGTCGAGTCTGGCGGCCCCAATCTGGCGGCAACGATTACCCCGCACCATTTGATGATTAACCGCAACGCGATGTTTGAGGGCGGCATCCGCCCGCACCAATACTGCCTGCCGGTGGCCAAACGAGAACACCACCGGCTTGCCCTGCGCAAAGCGGCGACCTCCGGCAACCCCCAATTTTTCTTGGGTACCGATTCGGCGCCTCACGAGATTGGCGCCAAAGAATCTGCCTGCGGCTGCGCCGGCATCTACAACGCGCCGGTCGCGCTTGAGTGTTACGCAACCGTTTTCGAAGAAGAAGGCGCGCTTGCGCATCTGCAGGCGTTTGCCTCCGAAAGCGGGCCGCGCTTTTACGGCTTGGCGCTGAATGAAGGGAAAATCATGCTGGAGCGCACAAGCTTCGAAGTTCCCTTAAGCCTACCCGCTGCGGGCACCCAGATTGTGCCGTTCCACGCCGGCGCCAGCATGCGCTGGCGCTTCATGGGGCCGGTTAATAGCGCCTGAGGGGCGATGCCCTGCTAAATCGCGCGTCTCGCTTTGAGCCGCGCGTACGCCGCAAATGTGGCGCTTGCGAGCGCATCGGGGTGCTCGAATACCGCGCTGACACCGAGCGCGCGCAGTTCGGCCTGAGCGAGATCCGCGCGGCGCTTGAGCGCCTCCGCGGCCAAACGCCGGTTCGGCGCGTGCCAGTCGTGGCCGGGCTCGATCAGCACCTCGTCGATCTTCGGATCGATTGGGCAAGCAACAATCGACTTGTGCTGTGACTTGAGTAGATTTAAAGCCCGCAACAGCCCGCGCTGGTGGCTAAGCGAGGCCAAATCGCTGAACCAAATCACCAGTGCGCGCCGCTTGAGCTGCCGCTTTAACGCATCGGCCGCGACCAGCGGATAAGCCGCCACCGGAGACAGCTGCAGGTCCTCAAAGAACGCTTTGAGCCTGCGCTGTGCCGCGGTTCCGCTCATCCCCCAGCTTTGCGCAAGAATCCGATCCGCATAAGCCACCACGCTGACCTGCTCTCCGCGCCGAAGCGCCCACTGGGCCATGCACGCGGCGCTGTTGATCCGCAGGTGCAAGGCGCTGGTGGGGCCGAAGGAGCGCTCGGCGCTGGCGGAAAGATCAATCATCAGGGCGAGTTCAAGCTGCTCGTCGCGCTCACGCAGCCTCACCAGGGTTTGGCTGGTGCGGGCGCTTGCCTTCCAATCGATCGATCGAAGCGAATCGCCGGGCGAATAGGGACGATGCCCGTAGTGCTCGCTGCCCTCGCCGGCCGTTTTCATCGCCCGCTGCGCGCCGGCATCAGACGGCAATGTGCGTGCGGCCTGGCGCCAATCGGCGGGTTCCACGCGCATCGCCGCAGGCGCATCAACCCGTCGCGGCCACCACAGGATTCCAAGCGGGCCCAATACAACGGTCCGGACCGTATCCCACTTGATCGAACCCAACGCCATTGCCTTGAGCGTACAGATGAGCTCAGGCGCCGCCGCCGACAGCTCTCCACGGCAAACCGCACCGGCAGCCCCGCTGGGTACCGGCTCGGCAAATCGAAGCTGCGTGCGCGGGCCCACAAAGCGATAGCTGATCGGAAAATCGCGTCCGAGCTCGGCGAATTCCGGCAAACGCCTCTCCAGCGACCACACGCTGCGATGCACCCCCAAGCCTCCAACCCCAAAGCCAGCAGCAAAGCCACCGCAAGCAGGCGCCAAAGCAGCGCCAGCTCCTCCACCCACAGCCCAACGATGGCGAGGAGCGCGAGCAGGACGAGGGCTTTTAGGGCGCGTGCGGAGAGGGTCATTGATGCTCACCCATCGGCCATCCTGGCCGAGGGTTCGGGAGCCTGAAGGGCTCGGCTCCTGCCTCGCTTTTGGGTTGATGCTCACGCGTCGGCGAGCGGAAGCAGCGCTTTGCAGCGCTTTTGGGGCCTGGGGTAGTTTTGCTCACGGTTAGGCGCCGGGTCTGGGGACGGCGATGCGTTTTAGGACTTCTTGTACGACGCGGGTGGCGCCGATGCCGTCTAGGCTGGCTTCGGGTTTGAGGACGATTCGGTGGGGGATGACTGCGTTTGCAACCGCTTTGATGTCGTCGGGGGTGACGAAGCTGCGGCCGCTGATTCCGGCTTCGGCGCGCGCGACGCGGGCGAGTGCGATTGCGCCGCGGGTTGATAGGCCGAGGCTCACGGCGGCTTCGGTTCTGAGCGCGTTGGCGATTTCGATGATGTATTGGTAGACCGGCTCGCTGATTTCAACGGCTTTCATGGCGGCGCGGGCGCGGTCGAGGATCGCGCGCTCAAGCGGCGCCAGCGGCGGCGCGCGGTGGCCGCCGCCGGCTTGGTCGTAGGTTTTGAGGATTCGAATTTCGTCATTGGCCTCGGGGTAGCCCATTTCCAGCTTGAGCAGAAAACGATCCAGCTGTGATTCGGGCAGCGGATAGGTGCCCTCAAACTCATGGGGGTTTTGTGCGGCGATCACAAAGAAATCCGGCTTGAGCGCGTAGCGGTCGCGCTCAATCGTGATGGTGCGTTCTTCCATGGCCTCAAGCAGCGCCGACTGGGTTTTGGGTCCGGTGCGGTTGAGCTCATCGATCAGCACCACATCGGCAAACAGCGGTCCGGGCAGCAGTTCAAACGCGCCGGTTGCCTGACGGTAGACCTTGACCCCGGTCAGGTCAGAGGGCAGCAGGTCAGAGGTGCATTGAACGCGCTTGAAACTGCCGCCCAGCAGCTGCGCGAGCGATTTAGCGAGCAGGGTTTTGCCGAGCCCGGGCGCGCCCTCAAGCAGCACATGGCCTTCGGCGAGCAAGGCCCAAGTGAGCGCGCGCAGCACCCGCGGCTGGCCGATAACGGTTCGACTCAGGCTGGTCTCAAGCGTTTCAAGGAAAACGATCATGGGGTTTGCAGCAGTGGGGTTTGGAAAATCGGTCATGCGGGATCTCGGCGGCGGGCGTGCTCGATGCGCAAAATCGCAGCGAGGAGGTTTTCTAAGTCGGCATCGGTTGTTGCCGGGTCGCTGTGGGCGCGCTTGATTCTTTCCAAATCGGCGCGATCAACGCGCGAATCGCGGCTGAGTACGGCGATCGCGTCGTTCAAGTCGCCGCTGCGGGTGATCGCGCGCACAAAGCGCCCGTCGAGCAGCGCATGGGCGCGCTGGCTGTGCGGCGTATGCCGTCCAAGCAGCCGCGCGAGGCTTTTAAGTTCATGCGTGGGTGGCGCCTTTCGCTCCCGCTGCGCGGGCAGTAAACGTCGCTCCACCAAGAGCAAATAGGCCAGCCAAAGGGCGAGCAAAATCAGCAGACTCTGGTGCAGGCGTTGGTCTTTGAGCAGCGCGGCCGGGTCGTAGAGATCGGAACGGCCCTGGTAATAGTCGGCAAAGATGACCGATTTACCCGCTTGGCCGAGAAAGTGCAGCGCGTTGCTGAGCGCAAGCGCGTTGTCGGCACGCGCAAGGTTGCTGTTCGAGCCGAGCCCGCCCAAGCCCAGAATCAATGCAGACGCGTCATCGGTGCGCCAGTACCAGCCGAGCTGGCCGTAGTCCGGATGCTCCAGCACCCGCGCGATCGCCGCGGTGCTTGATGACAGGCTCAGGCGATCGAGCAAGACCATCGGCTTGAGCGCTTTGACGTTGATCTGGCCGACGCGGGCGAACATCGGATGGCCGCTTGATACATTCAGGCTGATCGTCTGCTCGCTTGGATCATTGCCGTCAACCCGGCGCTCCAGCAGTTTTCGCGCATCGTCGCGCTGCTTTCGGGTGCTTTTTAA
>Ga0105046_10003226_pt1 | contig 25856 bp, 20 predicted proteins | sample MAT03_FD_78385 | JGI IMG/M metagenome (GOLD analysis project Ga0105046, IMG submission 78385) | Freshwater microbial communities from Lake Fryxell liftoff mats and glacier meltwater in Antarctica - MAT-03 (megahit assembly) | ecosystem: Environmental > Aquatic > Freshwater > Ice > Liftoff...
CCGAGGTGGTGCGAGCAGAGGGGGAAGTCGTCCCTGCAACTGAATGCACCGTGCCTGAGCTGTCACAAAGTGAGTTGGTGGCGATTGTGTCGACCGCATCCGCTCCAACCCCAGGCTCTGAAGCGAAATCACCCGGGAGTGAACCCTCCGATGATGCTGTCATGCAGGCAGTGTCCGAAGTTGTCAGGCTAAGCGTCGCGTGTGCGAATGCGAATATGCCGCTCAGATCACTTTCACTCTTTAGCGAGCGCTATTTGCAACAGAGGTTCGGCGCAGACTCACAGGACGACCTTGGTCATCTCATTGCTTCCATCTCGAGAACCCCAGGTCCAGTCGAAGACAGAGATCTTCTCTCCCTTGATTCGATCGGCGAAGGCACACTTCTGGCGGATGGACGACTCTCTGTCGACGTCACCACTTCGAACGCACGTGTTGTATTTGTCGATACGATCCTCCTTTTCGAGGTCGAAGGCACCTGGTTAATCGACGAGGTGATTCTCGGAACTGGCGGAGGAACACCCACACCTATCGCCTGATTCTCTATACAGAAGAGACACAAACTATTAGGATACTCACCGAACAGGCGGCGGAAGCTCATTCCGGCGTTCACGGCGACACGAGGAGCGAAACCAATGGTCAGTCAGGCGCCCCGCGCCTCAGAGGAGCCCGCCATTAGCCAGGAGGCGTTGAAAACCCTCCAGGAGATCGAGCAACGGGTCCTTTGGCTCTCCACTCTCATGATTCATCACGCCAACAATGTCCGTCCAAACTCGGAGAAGACCAAGGTCGGTGGACATCAGGCGTCATCTGCTTCGGTCGTTTCGATCGTGACAGCACTCTATTTTCACTTTCTCAAGGCAGGGGATCGGGTATCGATCAAACCGCACGCCTCACCCGCCTATCATGCTGCTCAATTCCTGCTTGGTCGCCTCGACGGCAAATATTTGCCGACATTGCGCGAATTCGGCGGGTTGCAGGCGTATCCAAGCCGCACGAAGGATCCGGACCCGGTCGATTTTTCAACCGGATCGGTTGGACTTGGCGCGGTCGCCCCGGTCTTTGCCGCGCTGGCGCACAAATACGCTGAATTGCACTTTGGACAGGTTTCGTCAAACCGCTTTGTCTCATGGATCGGCGACGCGGAACTCGATGAAGGCAATGTCTGGGAGACGGTCGCCGAAGAGGCGATTCGCGGACTCAACAACGTGATCTGGATTATCGATCTCAATCGCCAGAGCCTGGACCGGGTAATTCCTGGAGTGCGCGCAGGTCACCTGAAGGCGCTCTTCGCCGGGGCCGGTTGGCAGGTTTTCGAAGCGAAGTACGGAACGCGTCTGCAGGCAGCCATGGCCGGTCCGAACGGTCAGGCCTTGCGGCAGCGCATCGACGATATGAGCAACGAGGAGTATCAGGTCCTCATCCGAATCAAGGACGGCGCTGAACTGCGTCGCCGATTGACCGATGTGGCCGATCCGGCCTACCGTCGGGGTATCCAATCCTCGGTTGCCGATGTTACGGATGAAGATCTAAACGAAATCATTGCGAACCTGGGTGGTCACGATCTTCCCTGCCTTCTCGAAGTGTTGAACCAGGCAGATGCAGTGCAGGACGCCCCCTGTGTCATCTTTGCCTACACCGTCAAAGGACACGGACTGCCGATTGCGGGAGATCCTCTCAATCACTCTCAGTTGTTGAACCAAAGTCAGATCGATGTTTTGCAGGATGCGTGGTCGATACCTGAAGACAATATTTGGGCAGGATTCGACCCTGATTCCGACGCAGCGAAGTGGTGTGCGGTAGCAGCAGCCAGAATGACCGACATTGTCGGGCAGGACGAAGTGCTCGACGTGGCCGCGGTCCCGCAGGACCTCGCGATCAAACAGCCTCCGATGACTTCGACCCAGGAAGCGCTGGGTCGCACGATGGCGCGGCTGGCAGATGTGCCCGAAGTCCGCAATCGGCTGGTGACGATGTCTCCCGACGTGGCGACTTCGACGCACCTGTCAAGCTGGATCAACAAAACCGGTGTTTTCGCACTGCAAACGGCGCACGATTTCGAAGACAACTCGCAACGCATGCTGAAGTGGAATCCGGCCCCGGCCGGACACCACATCGAGCTCGGCATTTCAGAGATGAACCTCTTCATGGCGCTCGGTCAATTCGGGCTTTCGCACGAATTGAATGGTCAACATCTGATTCCAGTTGGCACCGTTTACGACCCGTTTGTGTGTCGCGGACTTGATGCGCTTATCTACAGTCTCTATGTCGGGTCAAAGATGATTTTCGCCGGAACACCAGCGGGCGTTTCGTTGAGTCCGGAAGGCGGTGCCCATCAGAGCACCGTAACACCGTCGCTTGGCATCGAGTTGCCGGGTGTCATCTTCTACGAGCCGGCGTTTGGTCGCGAAACCGAGTGGGTGCTCCTCGACGGTATGCAGCGCTGCTGCGATCGAATCAACGGCAATTCGACCTATCTTCGGCTCTCGACCAAGCCAGTCGATCAGACACTCTTCAATGAACCGCTCGATCGATTCGGCGTCGAGAATCTTCGGCAACAGGTTCTTTCAGGTGGATACAGAATCATTGACCGGAAACTGGTCGCCCCGAATCTACCCTCGACGGACGTTGTGCAGATTGCTGCGGCCGGCATTATGGTCCCTGAGGCAATCGAAGCAGCGCGAAGACTCCACGACGAGGGCATCGCAGCCAACGTCATCAACGTCACCAGTTCGAACCGGCTTTACGACGCTCTCCGGACCGCACGCCGGCGGCAGCTCAAGGACGCCAGTGCCCAACTCAACCTTGGGCATCTTGAGATTCTGATCCCGCCCGATGAGCGTCGCGCGCCGATCGTAACGATCCAGGACGGCGCCTCACACTCGCTGTCATTCCTTGGTTCTGCCTGGGGTGTGCCGGTCGTTCCACTCGGAGTCGACGAATTCGGCCAGTCGGGTTCGCGCGAGGCCCTTTATCACAAAGTAGGAATCGACACCGCACAGATCGTCAATGCGGCAATGCTCGCACTGGAACTCTCACAGGTTTAAGCGATCGCAATATTCGACAACATGACGAGCGCCCGCGATCTCGCGGGCGCTCGTCACTTTTGCCTTTGACAATGTTTGCAGTTTTAGTTGAGCGGGAAGCTCCTGCGTTGCAGATCGGCGTCACCTTCGCCATCACTGACGTCGCCGATCTGCTTCGCGAGAGCGAGGGATGCCGCGGACTGGTACCTCGATGAAAGCGATGTCTGACGGCGATTACGGCGGCGACGAGTACGTGAAGGCAGTGGCTTCGTCCAGATCAGGACGCCTCTCGAACTTGTCGTTTCCACTTCCGTCTCCTGTCCGTACCAGGACACTGGCTACAAGTACAGAGTACTCATCATGACCGGCCGCCATCTACGTCAATCACGGGGAACATTGGGAGTCATTCTTGTTCGGATTGTCCAAGATTGACCCGGCTATGACTCGTGGTCGATTTTCGCCCCTATTGGCCGGGAAGTGGTTGTCGTTCGATTAACACAAAACAGCCTGAACGATTGCTCGTCCAGACTGTTTCTCACTCGTGGGAACACTTATTTGAGCTACGCGGCTACCTCCGCAGCGGTAAGAACGGGAACCGCGACTTCCTTAAGTGCTTTTTCTTCAGATCCCGCCGGAGCGATGAGCCAACCGGCGATGAGAACCGCGAACAGAACGAAGGAGAAGAGAATCATGATTGTGACCTCCTGTGATTGATCAAACCGCCGACTACGCTTCGTTGAACACCGACTAGAGTTGATACGCGACTTCGCCGTGCTGAGTGGGATCGAGGCCAAGCACCTCTTCCGCTTCCGGAACTCGGAGACCAATCACCACATCAATGACCTTGAGGATGACGAAGGTGGCGGCGGCGGCAAATGCCGCGACTACTACTACCGCGACGATCTGCTTCACGAATTGATCGAATCCGCCGTAAATCAATCCGTCAGCGCCAAGGTTGTTAATCGATTGCTTCGCGAAAATGCCTGTCGCAATGGAACCCCAGATACCGCCGATTCCGTGAACAGCGAAGACATCGAGCGCATCGTCGATTTGCAACTTCTCTTTGAGCAATTCGATTGCGAAGAAGCAAAAGACGCCGGCGCCAAATCCGATCGCAATCGCCGAAGCCGGACTTACGAATCCTGCTGCCGGGGTAATGCCGACCAGGCCAGCGACCGCACCCGCCGCTGCACCGAGAACGCTTGGGTGCCCATGCCGGATCCAACTGACCGTCATCCAGGTGAGGGCGCCCATGGCGGCGGCGGTGTTGGTGACGACGAACGCATTGGCAGCGAGTCCATTGGCGCCCAAAGCGCTACCGGCATTGAATCCGAACCAACCGAACCAGAGCAGACCGGCACCCAGCACGGTCATGGTGAGATCGTGCGGTTCCATTTTCTCCTTGCCGAAGCCGACTCGCTTGCCGAGAACGAGCGCCGCGACCAGGGCGGAGACACCAGAAGTAATGTGAACAACCGTACCGCCGGCGAAATCGAGTGCTCCGTATTCACGAATCCAGCCGCCAACTCCCCAGACCCAATGTGCAACCGGGGCATAGACGAGGGTGGCCCAGAGAAGACTGAAGACAACAAAAGCCTTGAACCGCTTCCGTTCAGCAAAAGCGCCGGTAATGAGTGCAGGAGTAATAACTGCAAAAGCGAGCTGGAAAACCATGAACGCGGAGTGCGGAATGGTTGGCGCGTAATCGAGGTTGGGCTCTGCGCCAACGCCCCTCAGGCCGATCCAATCCAACCCACCAATGAAACCGCCCTTATCCGGACCAAACGCCAGCGTATATCCCCAAAGAACCCACTGAACGCTGATGAGCGCGAGGATGAAAAAACTGTGCATGATTGTGGCAAGTACGTTCTTTCTGCGTACAAGACCACCGTAGAAGAATCCCAGGGCGGGAGTCATCAACAAGACCAATGCCGCTGATATCAATACCCAGGCTGTGTCGCCAGTATTGATCTCCACTATGTTTATCCTCCTCGCTTCGAAGAATCTTTGAACAGATGTGGGTTCTGGGATGAGTCTAGAGAAGCGAACAAAGTGTGAACACGTGCATCAGAACTCAAACCCAAAAATTGATTTGGTCACCTTGCACTTAAATGGCGAACCAAATTCCTGTTTGCCGAATTTCGTCCATAATCTGGGCTCTCTAGCGCATTTCCGGTCCATGTTTTCACTGTCTTGTTACATTTTTCACTCATATCGGCGTGCAGGTATTCAGAACTCAATGAGTTGGGGTCTTTACTTGCGCCGGGCGGACGACGTGAAGACAAACTGGAAAGAGCTTTCTGCCAATGATATTGCACGAATTGCACGGAATGTTCAGGCTGCTTTTGGCATTTTCCACGACCGTTATCTGACCAGGATTTACCAGTACCCACATCGTCGGTTAAACGACCGATCTGAAGCAGAAGACGTGACGAGCGCGATCTTCATTCGGGCCTGTGAACGAATTGGCAACTTCAGGGGCGGTTCATTCCCGGCCTGGCTCTTCGCAAACGCTCGAACGACCGTGATCGATACCTACCGGGTCAACAGGTGCGTCCAATCGACTCCACTGGAAGACGATGTTGTCTCCAGTATCGATCCCGCAATGACCGAGGTCGATGAGGACAGGGTGACAACAGTCAGTGATCTGATTCGGTCCCTCACTGCTGAGCAACAGAAGGTGATTGAACTCCGGTTGTCAGGACTGGGTATCAATGAAACAGCCAGTTCGATAGGAAAGAGCGTCCCGGATACCGAGAAGCTTCAGCTCTGTGCGATGAAGCGCTTGAAATAGGCGACGTTCGAGGCAGGACTGATCGGAACCTGATAGGCGTTCGTTCTAGCCATTGTCGTCGCGAAATAGAAAATCATTTGCGAGTGACGACTTTCGAAGAGGGCCGGCAATGGAATCCATGAAGCAAGCAAATCACGTTGACGCATGTCGGACCGAGTTTCAGATAGGCGGTGAAGTGAACATTTCCGATCCTGCTTTGAGGTCTATGTTCAACTTGATGGCATCTTTTGAACAGCAATCGGCGTGGCCCACCCCGGAATTTGCGGCATTGTAGCGGAGTCGAGTCATCGAAGCTCATTCTTCAACTGTTTCCGTCCTACGCTGGTCTTCCGAGCTTGGGATTGTCGGGACTGGAACCGGGGGCTATCCCCGAACTGCAGGCTTCAGAATTCCGTTTCTCATTGCACTCGTACTTGTCGTTTTTACGGCGGTAATACTTGTCGGAATTGGTCTTTTCGGTTCTGATCACGCAAGTATGTCACTGGCCACCATTCAGGCTGAGACTGTTCAATTGACTCAAACAGCGATCGCAAGCGAGTCGACTGCTACCGTAAACTTAGGGACATGAACGTACAGAATCGCCGTAACACGTATTATTCACGTAATCTGGTGCCATCGCTTGCGAAACATGCCGGAATTACGATGATTTCTATTCACCGCCACGAAAGGCACATCGTATACTCGTGCGACCTCCATGCGCGAAATCGTATGTGGTGTGAGTGTCAGGTTGAGGTGTGAAAACTGAGTGACCGATTTGACAGGATCCGAACAACTCAAGCAGGAAGCGTCAGAGCAGGTTCCCGTTTCGACCAACGGCCCGTCTGACGATGCGTCGACGGAAGCGCTCCAACCGACTCACCGGCCCTCTGCTCCAAAGAGAAGGCGCCGATCGTCGAATCGTAGAGCCATTGAGCAGGTTGAATCCGAAGAGACTGGAGCCTCCGTGACTGAGGCAACGGTCGTTGGCGACAATCAACCAGCCGCGGTGAAAACGCCTCGCACCGGAATCAGTTATGAAGTGGCCGCTTATTTGGTGTTTATTCTCGCCGCCATACTCACTCGGTTCTGGGATTTAGGCGCGAAGGCACTACACCACGACGAAAGTCTTCATGCGTACTACTCATGGGTTTTCGAAACCGGCGGAGGTTATCGGCACCATCCGTTGATGCACGGACCTTTCCTCTTTCACGCCAACGCTCTTGTTTATCTGCTCTTTGGCGATTCGGATGCGTCGAGTCGTTACATGCCCGCGTTTTTCGGGGTCATGCTGGTCGCACTTCCCTATCTGTTGCGTGGGCAGAATCTTCTGGGTCGATGGGGCGCACTTGCGACGTCTTTCCTCTTCCTTATCTCGCCGGTGCTGTTGTATCAAAGCCGTTACATCCGGCACGATATCTACACGATCATCGGCACACTCGTTCTCTTCATTGCCATCGTTCGCTACTGGGATGTTCCCCAGCGGCGCTGGTTGATCATTGGGGCCGGAACAATCGCGTTTCTTCTTACGAATCACGAAATTGTCTTTGCCATTCTGGTCATTTTCGGCGGTTTCCTCTACGGCGCGCTTGCGATCGACCGTTTCCGCGCGTGGTGGCCGGAGCGGCGGGATATCATCTACCAACTTCTCGGTCTTCATCTGGGATTGATTGTGGCCATTCTCGCGATGGTCGCCTTGATGCCGACCTCGTACCAGGACCGAATTTACGACATTCCCTGGGAGAACCCGTCGACTCAAGAGCAAATCGACTACTACAAAGATCTTCTCAGCAACCCGCTCGTCATCGGTGGTGTCGCGGTACTTGTCTCGTTCGTGCTGGGTATGTGGATGGTGCTGAGTGCCGCTCGCGATCCGGAACGGAAACCGGAAGGGTGGTTGTCATCACTTTTCGGCAACCCGGAAGAACGAACGGTCGAATACGGGCTCACGCGAGCTGGAGCGGATCGCACCGGTCTGTTAGTTTCAGCAGGCGTTTTCGTCTTCATCTTCGTAACCTTCTTCACAACGCTCTACACCAATCTCTATGGTCTGGTCAGTTCGACCATCGCTACTGATGGCACGCTTCTTTACTGGCTCGGGCAACATGACTATCGCCGCGGCGAGCAACCCTGGTTCTACTTCCTCTTGCTCATGCCTCAGTACGAATTCATTGCCGTGCTGTTCGGAAGCGCGATGGCGATCATCACCGGAGCGCGGGCGACTGGGAGTTTGTTCGGTTGGTTGCCGGCCGGGAGGAACCTCTTCTTCCGCTTCATGACCACAGTTTGGTTTGTCGGCATCCTCGTCGGACTCTCCTACGCGGGCGAGAAGATGCCGTGGCTGGTCTCTCACATCACGCTCCCGGCCACGATTCTGGCCGGCGCTCTGATCGGAGGGTTGATAGAGCGTACGATTTCGGCGCGTGAAGCCCGAGTACTCGGCGGTAGGCAGGCGCCACGAGCGTTCGCATGGCCCGAGTGGTCCCTTGCGTTTCTGCTGATCGGTCTCACGGTCTGCTGGTACGTGCTTGCCGGCAGGCTTTCATTCGGTCGATTTGAAGAGACAGGCCGAAATGGCAACTGGACCCGGACACTGACCTCCTACGCCGCAGATCGCTGGTGGTGGCTTGCGATTCCACCATTGATCGCCGCGATCGCGATTGCGATTACCACATTCCTCCGGGGCAGTCGGCGATCCGCGATTTCCACTCTCGGCGCGGTGACCGTGATCCTGACATTGCTACAAATCCACATCGGGTGGGTACTCTCATACAAGAACCCCGACGTTCCGACAGAAATGATGATTTACACGCAGACATCACCCGATGTCACCAGGGTCATGGACGAAATCACTGAGCTTTCATTCGAACTCACGGGCGGGTATGGAATGGAGGTCTGGTATGACAGTGGAGTCTCCTGGCCATTCCAGTGGTACCTGCGTGACTTTCCGAACAAGCGATTCGTAGGTTCGCAGATCGCTGGCCCACCGGATGATGCGCCGGTCGTGATCGTATCGACACAGTATGAATCGAGTTTCGAACCTTACCTATCCGGATACACCGCGACTGAATATGTCCTGCGATGGTGGTTCCCGGAGGATCTCTATCGAAACTTCGCCATTGCCCCGGAACTGCCGGTCGGACGGTCTGCCTGGAAATCAGCGGACGAAGCCCATGGACTTAGCGCAGTGGTCAAGTCGATTGCGGAGAGTTTCGGAAACCAGCTCTCGCCGGAAGACCAGGCCAGACTCTATCGCCTGATGCTTTATCGAGATCTGGAGCAACCGCTCGGTCAATACAACTTCAAAGTCTATGTACGAAACGATCTTTTGCCGCTCCTGAATAGCATTCGTTACTGAACGAATGAGTTATCAGGGCGCGATAGCAGTCTCAATGATTTGCGGGAATCTTTCCGCGCGGCACTCGTAGAGTGAAACACTAAAGGCTGAAAGATGGCAGAGACCGCAATCGGCGATTCCACACAGCGAATATCGGTGCTCGACCGGACGATCAACCTTGCCAACGTCTCCTGGGGGACGATCGGCTGGGTGATTGTCTTCTTCACTGCGATCGCCCTGCGGCTTCCGCAACTGGGACATCACGCGCTGTCACCGGGGGAAGCTCATCTCGCCGACGATGCCTATCGCTTCTTTTATGGTGAGACGACGGGACCAGGCAATTCGATTTCGAATACCGGTCCGACTGCACTCTTGCTCCAGGCGTTATCGCTCTTCCTTTTCGGAGCATCCGACACCGCGGCCAGAATTGTGCCAGCGCTCCTCGGCATTGCAATGATTGGTATGGTTTTCGGATTGCGTCCGATTCTTGGTTCCGCCCGTGCGCTCGGTGCTGGTGCGTTGCTCGCGCTTTCCCCAACGGTCGTCTATCTCTCCCGAATTGCGACCGAAGAGATTTTCGTCGCAGGATTTTCACTCTTCACCGTGCTGGCACTTGCACGAATTGGATCAAGTGAAACAGTCGAATTGCGACGGCGATGGGCTCTTCTGCTTGGAATTGGTCTCGCAGCACTCTTCGGCAGCGGGGCAAGTTCGCTCAGTGTTCTGATTGCGCTGGCTTTAGGAATCGCGGCATCCTGCGTTCTGGAATCAACACGCCATTCAACGTTCCTCGCCGCCGTGAAGGCATTCAACTCGACACCGCAAGCGGCGATTTATGCCGCCATCGGATTCGGAATCACACTCCTTACGCTCTTCTCTCATCTCTTCAGCGATTTCTCCGCACTTGCCGGCATCGGCGAAACATTTGCCGATTGGGCCCGCCTGCTCACGACTGCCTCGACCTCCACTCCGACTCAGTTCTTCTTGCTGGCAGTGCTGCTTTATGAAGTTCTCACGGTCGGTTTTGCTATCGTCGCCGTTTTCAAAACACCTGCACCTGATGAGGCGGGCTATCCCTGGACAATGTTCGCGATCTGGTTTTCGGCCGCGTTGCTTCTGTTCAGTTTCAGTTCCGGCAGTGAACCCCTACACGCCATTCATGTCGCGCTGCCACTGCTGATTCTCGGAGGAGCCGCTCTTGGGGAGTTGATCGAGCGATTGACGCTGCGGCAGATTCTCACCGGGCGAACCGGACTCATGATGCTTGCGATGCTCGGGTTCATCATCGCGCTCTTTGCGTTGCTGGTGCTTCTGGGAAGGATCGACACTGCGCTCGATCAAGGTCAGGCCGTGTTCGAAGCACTCGCTACCTTCGTGCTTGCGCTGCTTCCATTGGGGTTCGCGGTTTATGCGATCGCGAGATCGGAGCGTCTGGCCGGACGGCCGGCTCAAATCGGATCAGTTGCGCTTCTGACTATCGCTGTGATTCTCGGCGCTTTTACTATTCGCACGTCGGTCATGCTCAGTTTCTTCAATGCGGACGAGGCGGTCGAACTGATTGCTCAGGAAACATCGACGCCCGCTGTGCACCAAATCGTCAAACGTGTCACTAACCTTGGTCGAGATACGACTCTTGACGATGGCTCGGCTCGCGATCCTGAGGGAGGTCATGCGCTCTCGATAGCAATCGATCGAACCATTCAATGGCCATATCGATGGTACTTCCGTGACTTTCCGGACGCCATTGTCGTCGCCGAAGGTCAGGCCCCGCTAACGGGGGCACAGGTCATCATAGCGCCGGATGATTCCGGAATGGCTGATTCGGGCTACGCGCCTCGGGTGTTCCCAACCGAGAATCGCGTTCCATCATCCTATCTGTCACCAGATTTCGGCAATATCCTGAAGTCAATCTTTTACCCGAATGAGTGGGAGGATAGTTTTCGGTATCTGCTCTTCAGGACTATTCAAACCCCGGTTGAACCCGCAAGTGTTTCGCTTGGGCTTGAAGGGGAACTCGCCAACAAGGTAACTCCGAACTCCGGTCCTTTCTCACTCTACGAGCAAGTCGGCGCCGGCAATGGCCCTGGCCAGTTCAACCAACCTCGCGGGGTTGCTGTCTCCGAAGACGGGGAGCAAATCTACGTCGTCGATATGGCAAACGCGCGGGTCAATCACTACGACGCGACGGGAGTCTACGTCAATGAATGGGGCGGAGCCAATGAAGAATCAGGACTCCAGTTCGGGAAGACCGACTCCGGTCTTGGCCCGACCGGCATAGCCACTGGACCCGATGGACTGATTTACATCACCGATACCTGGAACCACAAAGTGGTCGTGGTAGATGGATCAGGCCGGTTCATTCGGGAGTTCGGCGAATATGGCGACACCGTCGATGCACCCGACGCTTCCGTTGAGACAGGCAAGTTCTTCGGACCGAGATCAATTGCGATTGCCAACAATGAGATTTACGTAGTCGATACCGGTAACGAACGGGTTCAGGTCTTTGATCTTGATGGCACGTTCATCAGATCGTGGGGTGGGTTTGGCACCGAACCTGGACAGTTCGTCGAACCTGTTGGAATCGCGATCGATGACAGGGGGCAGGTCTACGTCGCTGACTCCGGAAACGCACGGATTAGCATCTTCTCCTCGACCGGTTTGCCGATCAACCAGTGGCCGGTTGAAGCGTGGGCTGGCAACCTCTATTTCGAGCCGTATCTGGCGTTCGATGACCAGGGTCTCTTGTATGCCTCCTCTTCGGCGACTGGCAGTGTCGAAGTGTTCGACCAGACGGGCGCGTTGGTTCTTTCAATCCATCAGGTCGACACAGAGCGACTCGAGCAACCCGTTGGTATGGCCTGGACTCCGGAAGGTTCACTGTTGATTTCGGACAAGGGCAGAAACGCCGTTTTCCGCTACACCCCGCTGCAGATTGAACAGGAAGACGACACGTCGGGAGAAATTGGTGGTGCCGAGGAAAATCAGCTGGCTTCACCCGTCGCATCGCCGGAGGCTTCACCCGTCGCATCGCCCCTGGCGTCGCCAGTTGCGCGTCCCGATGCTTCACCCGCAGCGGCGGGAAACGGCTGATCCCTTTACCAGAGGTTTGAACGTTGTGCATGCCTGAGGCAAGAGATGACCAATCTGCAACCGGTACTCGCACCAAAAATACAGGCCCTCTGGCTCGAAGAAGCTCTTGCGCTCGAACCTGACGCGCACCGAATCGAGCCGATTGCCGGTGCACACCGAACAGACATCTGCATTATTGGCGGTGGGTATACCGGACTCTGGACCGCGCTTCGAATCAAGGAACTTGATCCATCAGTCGACGTTACCATTCTGGAAGCGCAATTTTGTGGAAGTGGCGCCAGCGGGCGAAACGGCGGACAGGTTCTCGCGTGGTGGTACAAGCTTCCGACACTGCTGAAGATGTGCGGACAGGAAGAGGCGTTGCGCCTGGCTCATGCAGCCGATGCAGCCATTTCTGAGATCGGAAACTTCTGTCAACAGCATGGGATTGATGCTCACTTTCGACAGCGAGGGCGCCTGCACACGGCAACCACGCCACTGCACCTCGGGTCCTGGGAAAATGCGTTCAGCACCGCGGAGCGATTTGGGCTGGATGTCTTTCAGCGACTCTCTCCAGAAGAAGTTGCGGCTCGCGCAGGATCACCGGTTTACAAGGGCGGTGTGCTTGAGAAGTCCGCGGCGACCGTTCAACCCGCACTCCTGGTCAGGGGCATGCGCCGGGTTGCGATCGAACGAGGCGTAAAGATCTTTGAAAAGAGCCCGGTGCTTTCGCTCGATCGGGTTTCGCCACCGGTGATTCGCACAGCGCGTGCTGCGATTGTTGCCGATAACGTGGTTCTCGCCACTAATGCCTGGGCGGCGTCTCTGCATGAACTCAGACGTCAGATCATTGTGGTTTCGAGCGACATGATCGCGACGGCTCCGATTCCAGAGCGACTGGCGGAGATCGGCTGGACGGGTGGCGAATGCATTACCGATTCCCGCCTGATGGTCCACTACCACCAGACCACGCAAGACGGACGCATCGCAATCGGTCGCGGCAGCGGATCGCTTGGATACATGGGTCGAGTTACCTCGGCATTCGATGGCGACCGCAAAAACGCTGATATTGTCGAACAGGGATTGCGAAAACTTTACCCGCAATTGACCGATGTTCCCGTCACGCACCGCTGGGGTGGGGCGGTTGATCGCAGCCGCTCCGGAACACTCGTTTTTGGCAAACTCGGAGGCGATGAGCGAATTCTGTATGGAATCGGATATTCGGGTACGGGCGTCGCGCCGTCGGTGGTAGGCGGCAAGATTCTTGCCTCGACCGCGCTCGGACTCAAGGATGAATGGTCGACGTCTCGACTCAACCAGGGTCCACTGCTTCTCTATCCGCCCGATCCGATTCGCTTTTTTGGAGGAGTCGGGGTGCGCCAGATACTGACGAAGAAGGAGCTTGGTGAAGAAGACGGGATCGCCCAAACCGACCTGGTCAAACGCCTAGCGTCTCTCGCATACCCTCGCCTGCCCGCCGGGCTCGATCGTTCAGCCGAGAAATAATCGATTTGCTCAGCCGCTTGCGCCGGGCGACGCAGATTCCGGAGGGGCTTCGAGCAGCCAGTCAGTGAATCTCACGGTGACTTGCTCCAGGTTGTCGGCCCACCAGTTCCAGTTTTGTACGAACTGAACTGATTTGTTGATTGCTGAGCTGGGCAGCTTCTGTGCTCGATCGAGTTCAAGCAGCGCAAACGCATCGGGGTTGACCGGGCCGAATGGCACGAGACGTCCGAAGTTCGCGGAGGGCACTGCTCGAGTCGAAAAATTGATGAAGTCCATCGCGACATCTTTGTTCGGAGCACCTTTGGGAACCACCCAGGCGTCGGCTGACAGCATTCCCCCGTACCACAGATATCGGATCTCTTCCGTCAGACCGAGTTGCCACGGACGCACATTCCATGCGCTCGCCATTCCGACCTGTCCGGCCACGACCAGTTCGACTGGCTGTTTGCCGTCCTCGTACCAGACAGCGACATGGTTGCGGATCTTTTCCAGACTGGCAAATGCTCGCTCAAGATCAAGAGGGTAGAGCTCCGAAATTCCCACGCCGTCCGCAAGGAGAGCGAATTCGAGTGTGCCGACAGGACTATGGCGCAGCGCTCTGAGCGCCGACGGATCGGGATCAGCGCCTTCGACAAATTCCGGGACATCCCAGAAGTCTTCCCAACTCTGCGGGCCGTTCATTGAAGCCGGTGGATAGACGATTACTGTCGAGAAAAAGGCTGCTCCGACACCATATTGAAGATCTATTTCTGGAAAGAGTTTTGATTTGTCGACGACAGCGTAATCGATAGATTCGAGGTAACCGTCCCGGGCGAGCGAGATGACCTCTTCCATCGGAAAGGTCAACACATCCCAGGTCACCGCTCCCTGTTCGACCTGTTCTTTCATCCGAAGGACATCAGCATTCTTTACCTGAACCGACGCTCCCGTGGCGAGATTGAACGGATCGAAAAAGGCCTCTTGTTGAGCGCTCTGATAGTCGCCGCCCCAACCCGCAACCGTCAGCGTACGTCCTGACCATTTTTGCGGATCGAGATACCCCGCAACAGGCGAAGTGATCGGGCCCTGGGTTGCGGTCGGTTCGATCTCTGGAGTTTCGGTCGGCACGGGTGTTGGTGTCGCTGATTCGGTCGTTTCATCACCGCAACCGACCAGTATCAGGCTCAGTCCTGCGGCGCCGGAGAGGGACAAGAAAGCTCTTCGCCCAAAATCTCTCGATTCACAATCTTCCAATTCGGTCATCCTGACAAACCCCAAAAGTGAAACTATCCATTATGTCCAGGCGGGTTCATGGTGTTCGTTCACCGAGTTACCGCTCATGATACGCATAATCCCATACTTTGTGGTCGAAACGTGAGCTGCACCCCAACTCCCTGCAGCGGAACGCTGTGCGATGACCAAATTCCGAGATGAATTCGACAACTCTTCACTCGCTTCGTCCGCATCGAGCATTTGAAAGAGACCTGACGAACGGGGAATTCAAGCTCCGGGATGGTAGGATGATTTACCTGATCGCCGCTGGATTCAACAGGTGTGTGGGCACAGAAAGGGAGATTCGTGACATCACTTCGCATTGCGGTCGCCGGCTTTTCACACGAAACAAACACATTTGCGCCCTGGCGGACTGATCTTGAAGACTTCGTCGCGAATGGCTATTTCCGCGGAGAAGAGTTGAACTCACTCTCCGGCACCAACACCGTCATCGGCGGTGCGGTCGACGCAATCGCCGCGGACCAGACCCTCACGCTTCTGCCAATCATCGCAACCAGTGCCATCCCCGGCGGACTCGTTACCGCGCGCGCAGCTCACATGATCGAGTCGGAGATCATCCAGGGTCTCGAAAAATCGAACCCGGATGCGGTCGTGCTCGACCTGCACGGAGCCATGGTGACTGAAGCCGTTGATGACGGGGAGGCGTCGATCCTCCGCAAAGTGCGAACCGTTGTCGGTCCCAATGTGCCGATCATCGCCGTGTACGATCTCCATGTGAACATCAGCCACGAGATGGTTGAGCTGGCGGATGTTTCGATTCCGTACGACACCTATCCACATGTCGATTGTGCAGAGCGCGGAGCCGAGGCAGTTCGCATTGCCGCTCGTGCCGCGCGAGGTGAAATTCATCCCACTTCCGCGCTGACGAAGATTCCTATGCTTCCGCCAGGACCAAAGCAATTCTCAGGTTCTGAACCTACCATTTCCATCATGAACAAGGCGATTGAAATGGAGCGCCGCCCGAACGTGATCAATGTCGGCGTGTGCTTCGCATTCCCCTATGCCGATTGCCCATTCCCCGGAATGGGAGTAGTGGTCACGGCCGACAACGATCCTGATCTGGCGAAGAAGCTGAGCGAAGAACTGGCCGACTACATTTGGGATCGGCGCGAGGAGTTCCGGCCGGAAACATCGACTGTTGAAGAAGCCATTCACCGCGCAATGGAATCGGAGGGATCGCCATTCGTGCTGGCAGATCTCGGAGACAACCCTGGAGGGGGCACGGCGTGCGACGGCACCGCGCTCCTGTGGGGCTTGATCGATCTCGGTGCGCCCGATTCAGCCATGGGGGTGATGGTCGATCCGTCAGTCGTTGAGGCGGCCAGACAGGCGGGTATCGGAGCGAAACTCTCACTCAATCTGGGAGGCAGAACCGACCAACTTCACGGCTATCCGATTCCGATCGTTGCCATCGTCGAGTCACTCTCGAATGGCGATTTCATTTACGAAGGTCCAATGGAGGCGGGGAGGCATGACTCACTTGGCCAAACCGCTGTGCTCGAATGCGAAGGAAGATATGACAACACGGTCCGGGTCATCGTGTGTGAACGTCGCGTGCAGGCGCTGGATGCGGCTGTTTTCCGCTCACAGGGAATCGAGCCGAAGGAATGCAAGATTGTCGCGGTCAAATCGGCCGTTCATTTCCGCGGATCGTTCACCCCGATCGCCCATGAGATTATCGAAGTCGACACTCCCGGCCTGACCAGTATCGACTTCACTCGATTTCCATACCGGCGCATGCCACGACCGATCTGGCCCCTCGATGAGATGAGTGACCGGAGATGATATTGCGGTTGGAGTTGCCGATTCGAGTCAGGAACAGTACCCTGACGAAGCCACGATCGCATGATCGGGGTCTGTGAGACTCTGGCCTGTGCGCGATCTCGCTCACTGGCCACAGCGGCGATGGCCGGAGGATCGGAAACAGGATGGATACGTACAACATTTACATGGACGAGATTCCAACCGGCAGTGAACTCGATGGAGAAGCCGGGTACGAAGTGGAATTTCGTGTTGCCGCAAACAGCCAGGACGATGGCGACCCCGAAAACAACGCGGTGTTGGCTGGTCTCGATCTCGTGGATCTGATCAACCTCCGTGACGCCGTCCAGGGTGAAATCGACAATTTTGCCTTGATCGCGCTTGAAGCGGCCTCCGAAGCTGGCGAACTCGAAGATCTCGAACCATAGCCTGACCGACCGGACCGGCTGCTCAGTTGCCGGTCCGGTCAAATTCCGTTCAGTCAATGTTGCCGGCCGTGGTGCGACACAGCCGAGGAAAAGATTCGCGGTTCATGCAGTAGTCCCCAACGTAATCGAATGGTTATTCAGCGCCTCGCGATCACTTCTGTGGTGATCCGGCCATTCAGGGGAGCCACATGTTAACTGTTCATCGCCTCTCCAAGCGTCTTGGAGAGTCCCAGATACTCACTCAGGTTTCGTTTGTCGTAAATCTAAACGACCGCATTGGAGTGGTTGGGCCGAATGGCGCCGGCAAATCGACTCTGCTTGCGCTTCTCTCCGGCCGCCTGAGTTTTGACTCGGGTTCGATCTCCATCGACTTGGAGAGACGGGTCGGGTATCTTCGTCAGGGTTTTACTGATCTCGATCAGGGCACGCTCGGCGACCTCCTCGACGAACTGCTCGATGGCTTGCTTTCGGCCGGCCGTGAAGTGGACTCTGCAACTTCGGCATTGAGCACGGAAGGTATCGACATACAGACGGCGCTCGACGACTTCTCAGTGGCGACTGAGAAGTTCGAGTCGGCGGGTGGATACGCGCGCATCGACCACCTCACCACCCTTCTCGCGCGTTTCGGGTTAACTGAAGTTGCGTTTGCAACTCCACTGCGCCATCTTTCCGGCGGCGAAAAGACCCGAGCGGGACTCGCGGGTTTGCTCGCAGCGGAACCTGATTTACTGCTTCTGGACGAGCCAACGAACCATCTGGACATCGATGCTCTAACCTGGCTGGAGAGCTTCATTGCCTCGTATCGCGGAGCTGTGGTCGTCGTATCGCACGATCGCTCGTTCCTGGACGCGGTCGCCACTCGCATTCTTGAACTTGACGACGTCACACGCTCCGTCACCGCCTACAACGGAAACTACTCGGATTATGTGGACGCCAAGTCCGCGGAAGCCGACGCCTATCTGGACGCTTTTCAACGCCAACAGCGTTACATCGAACGCGTCGAACGCGATATTCGGTCCGTCGCATCCTACGGACAAAAGACCGAGTCTGGAACGACGAATGATGGCGAGCGCAGACGAGCAAAGAAGGTGGCGAAAACCTCAAAGGTGCGTGAACGAAAACTCGAAAAGCTGATCGATTCCGCGGGCCACATTGAAAAACCTGAACGACGATGGGAATTGTCGCTTGACCTCAATTCGATCGCTGAATCCGGGCGGGACGTGGTCGTTGCGCGGGATCTCACCTTCGCATTCGGAAGCCGCACATTGCTTGATTCGGTCGATCTTGATATCAGATCTGGCGAGAGAGTTGCGCTTACTGGATCAAACGGGGCGGGTAAATCGACCCTCATTCGACTCATCACCGGTGAGCTCACGCCGACGTCAGGCTCCATTCGACTTGGGGCGTCAGTGGTTGTCGGCGTTTATGCGCAGGAACAGGAAAATGTCGACCCGGCACGTTCCGTGCTCGATCAGGTTCGGGAGGCTGCATCCGGCGAGGAGAGCGAGGCTCGGGCGTTTTTGCACAAATTCCTGTTCACGGAGAACCATGTCCGACGACCAGCTGGAGAGCTTTCCTATGGAGAGCGCGCACGCCTGTCACTTGCACTTCTCGTGCGTCAGGGGGCGAACGTGTTGTTACTCGATGAACCGCTCAACCACCTCGATCTGCAATCGCGCGAACGCTTCGAGGATGCTCTGCTGGGTTTCGATGGCACAGTCGTGATTGTGTTGCATGATCGATTTGCGATTGACCGAATCGCAACACGCGTGCTCAATCTGCAGAACGCGAAGCTGAGCGAAGTTTTGATCTAGCTGCCCTGAGGAACGCGTCCACCGAAGACTGTCAACTCAAAGTATTTGAAGTAACAATCGACGTCATCGAAACCCGCTTCCACAAGCCAGGAGCATTGTTCTTCAACTGGTGCGAGCACGTTGGCTTCCTTGTCTTCACGAATGTGGTACTCGGAAGAGACCTGGTCCCTCGATTTGCCCATTCCGGTGTGCGACTGGAAGGCGGTCAGGGAATCAATCATCGAAGCATCGAATTGCTGCTCGACCCAGCTTGTGGGCGAGGCAACATGTTCAACATTGATAAACATGGCACCCGGTGCAAGCAAACGGAACACTTCACCATAGAGCGACCGCTTTCGCTCATGCGAAAGGTGATGGATAGCAAAACCGGAGACGACCGCGTCGTAAGGAGCATCGTGAAGCACCCGCTCCACCCAACTTGCATTTGCCAGATCGGCGAGGATAAAACGAGGTAACGAGATGTCCGCTTCAAGGAGATCGCGAGCTGCATCCATCATGGGTTCGGAGAAATCGACCAGATAGGCTTTCGCGTCAGGGTATTGGGCAAGAATCGCGATTGCCAGCAATCCGGAACCGGAGCCGATATCGAGGAACTTCCTCATTGGACGCCCGCTGGCTGCCAGAAGACGCTGCATAACCTCGATCTGGTCGATTGCATAAGGGATGCCGCCCCGCACGCCTTCGAGGAAGCGCTTGACTACCCAATCGTTTTTCCAGACTTCGTCGTTGCGCGGAGCCACGAGTTTTCCCCTTCACCGTCTCATCTCCGATTGCGGTAGCAATCAACGGGAGTCTACATGGTTCGGTTGCCGCTGAGAACCGGCGCAATTGGGAGGAACGAAGTATTAAGCCCACAACACACTCAGAAGAGCGATCAGTCCGAAGATGAGTATCACTGCTCCCGAAATGCGATTCAGAATGGTCAGTCTCGCCGTCGAGAGACGAGCTCGGAGCATCGAAATTCCACCCGTCAGCATGAACCACCAAAGTGTCGAGCCCAGAAAAACCCCCGCGACGAGTGCAGCCGCGGAACCAGTGCCGCCATCGCCATTCATAACACCAAATCCGGAAAATATCGCAGCGAACGAAAGAATGGTTGTTGGATTGGTGAGTGTGAGTCCGAGTGTCGAAAAGAACGCGCCCACATGTCGGGTAGCTGAATATTTTGTGGTTGCGGTGACCTCGGGCGCGGGAGAGCGAAACGTTCGGTATCCGAGATAGCAGAGGAACAACCCACCGACGACGCGCACGACATCTTGAAGATCGACCAGGAATGACGATATGGACGTCAGTCCGTAGGCAGCGATCGAGCCGTAGATCGCATCAGCAAATGCGATGCCCATGCCGGCTACGAGTCCTGTCCAACAGCCTTGTGAAAGTGTGCGACGAATGACAAGCACTGCCATTGGACCGACTGGAACGGCAACCGAAAACCCGATAATAAGACCACGAGGGAAAAGTGCCAGGTCCACGTTACTCGCTCCTGATTCGGAGACCGAGATCCAGCGATTCCTTTGGCGAGGAGAGCGCAATCGCGGTGTGCGATCTCGCCACACCTGGAACCTGCTTGATGACATTCGAGATGAGGCGTTCCAATTCGCTGGTTGATCTGACGCGGACCTTGATGAGGTAGGAATAGTCGCCCGTCACGTGATGGCACTCGAGGATTTCAGGGGTTCGCGAAACGACCTCCAGAAAACCTGTGTCGTGTTCAGGTCGCTCCAATACGATCTGTATGAATGCGCAAAGATCGAGTCCGACCGCTAACGGATCCAGTTGAGCGGCGAACTTGCGAATGACTCCGGAAGACTGAAGTTTCTTCAGCCGGGCATTGACACCGGAAATCGAGAGTCCAACTGATGCTCCCAACTCAGCATAGGAGAGACGGTCATCCGCCTGAAGTGACTCGAGGAGCACGATGTCGATTTCGTCGAGATCGACCCGGGTCATTTGAATCTCCTTGTACAAACTCGATTCTCGGGATCAGCACTGGTGCGATTTCGCTGATCACGGTCGAACGAAATGCGAAAATATTCTCTACAATGAATTGATAACGGCATTTATTACTACAATTGTAGCACTGTAGAATAATTCATGCGTTTCAAGTCACTTGTTCCGAAATGTGAGTTCACCGATATCGCGGGTATGGGAATGTCTATCGAGAAGACCGGTCGGAAACTACTCCGGCCGGTTCACCTAGATTCATACACGCGATTCCACGCTATGGGATGTACTGATACAGCTCGATGAACCACCGCTGCACATCAAAAGGTTCATCGCCATCTTTGACCTGGACTGGCTGATAAACGCCGGTGGGCAACAATATTCGGGTATTCACAGTGTCTCTCAGATAGGCTGGAAAGACGACATCGCGAAGATGCGCCTTGTTTCGTTCGTCTTCGATCGGAAAGACGACTTCAACCCGGCGATCGAGATTTCGCTCCATGAGATCTGCACTGCCAAGGTACATTTCATCATCGCCGCCGTTGCCGAAGTAATAGATTCGGCTGTGCTCCAGGAATCGTCCGACCAGACTCCGAACCCGGATCGTTTCGCTCCAACCCGGCACCCCGGGACGCAGACAACAAATGCCGCGGATGATCAAATCAATTTGAACACCCGCTTGCGATGCGGCGTAGAGCGCGCGAATCAGTTCGCGATCAACAAGTGAGTTCATCTTGAAAATGAGTCGCCCCTTGCCCGTCTGCTTATGAACTGCGACTTCGCGCCCTATCTTCTCCAGAAAGCGCTGACGAAGGTGCCTCGGAGCAACCCAGAGTTTGCGATAGCTCTCCTGTTTGGAAAAACCTGTCAGCACATTGAAGAGTTCGGAAACATCACTCGAGATGTCCTCGCGGGCGGAGAGCAGGCCCACATCTTCGTACACCCGTGCAGTTGCCGCATTGTAATTGCCCGTCGAAAGATGGACATATCGACGGAGTCGATCGTCCTCGCGTCTGACAACGAGCGTCAATTTGCAGTGGGTTTTGAGTCCTTCCAGACCATACGCAACATGAACACCATGATGTTCAAGTTCATGCGCCCAGGCGATATTGTTTTCTTCATCGAATCGCGCCTTAACCTCCATCAGCACGGCAACCTGAGTGTCGTCGTCTCGTGCCTCGATCAAGGACGGAATAAGCGGCGAGTCTTTTCCTATGCGGTAAAGCGTTTGTTTGATCGCCACGACCTTACTGTCTCGCGCGGCGATGCGAAGAAACTCGGTTACGGCATTGAAGGAGTGATATGGGTGGTGGACCAGAATATCGCGCTCACGAATGAGCGAAAAAATGTCTCTGGTTGGCCAGTGAAACGACTCCTCCTCGCTCGTTCTCGCATCCGATAGTCGGCCAAGTGGTGACGGGGTAAATACTCGATCCTTGAGATCCGGGCGCTGGAGACGCACAAGTTCGAATAGCGATTCGACCGCAAGCGGACCGTTGACGATGTAGAGATCGCGATCACTGCTATGCAACTGCTCCGCAAGCCACTCACGAACGTCCTGCGGCATTGATGTATCGACCATCAGCATGACCACTGATCCGAACATTCGCTGGGAGAGTTGCCGCTCCATCACGATCAGCAGATCGCGGGCCTCGTCCTCATCCTCGTCGACGTCAATATCCGAGTCGCGATTCACGTGGAAAGGATAGGACGCCACCACCTCAGTTCCGGGAAAGAGCTGACTCAGATTCGCAGCGACCAGATCCTCGAGCCACACATAGCGGAGAGGCGAACCTTCAACTGGTTCGTTTCCGTCCGGAATTGGAATTGGAATCAGCCGGTCCAGGACCGCCGGGATTTTGACTCTGGCGAATCGGGAACCAGTCTCCTGGGTCCGGAGAACGACGATCAGATTCAGACTCTGGTTGGATACATGAGGAAATCGGCGACCGCGATCAACTGCCTGTGGGGTGAGCACCGGGAAGATATCCCGCTCGAAGTAATCCTGAAGAGATTTGATTTCTTTTTTCTTCAACTCTGCCATACGCAGGATTTGAATGCCGGCAGAACTCAGCTTTGGAAAAAGATCCTCCCGAAGCAACTTCGCCTGGTCTTCGAGCAGTTGCTGGACCGCCGATTTGAGCAGCGCGGACTGCTGAGTGGGAGTGCGTCCATCTGCACCGGGGTCAGCAATTCCGGCTGTCAACTTGCGTTTGAGGCTCGCCACCCGGATCATGAAAAATTCGTCTAGATTTGCGGCAAAAATGGCCGCAAACTTGACTCGTTCCAACAAGGGAGCGGACTGGTCTTGGGCTTCTTCGAGTACCCTGCGGTTGAAAGCGACCCAACTCAGTTCTCGATTGATGTAAAGATCAGGTGAGAGAGGCGGAAGAACGAGAGCGTACGACTCATGAGCAATGGAAGCTCCCTTGGTCGAACTCGAACGTTGTGAATCTGACGACCGTTGGGGTGCTTGATCGACCTTACTCGCCACGTTGAACTCCTGCCGCTGTTGAGTTCGGCAGCAGGGTTACGTCAGCGACTATCGATCGCTGCTGCCTGTGCCGACCAACTCCAATTTTCGTTCGTCTACCGATTCGCGAACCCTTCGCATCGCCAACACCGGAACGAATGTCGTTACTTTGATCGAATCGCGCCACAGTTCTTTGACTGCCCGTTCCGCGCAGTGCTCAAGAAATTCTACGTCGACCACTGACTCGTAGGCACGCTTCGCTTCAATTACAACTCGCCGCGTCACGGCATCTTCTGTCTTACTCGACCCTTGCTGGCCAAGGAGCGTTTCCATGCTCATCCCTGCACCCGGTAGATTGCGATGAAGCTGATGCCTCTCCCCAACCCAGGCTATTCTAGATCAACGCATTCACCGTAGCGTTAACGATGGTTTTCGCCAAAGGTCGCGAGATCGAAACCGTATACCCCGACTCCCCCAATGGTGCACGTCCGGACACGTTGCTATCAGGGATCCAATGTTAAATCTCTGTAAACATCCGAGGTATGGAATGACACGCTACGGACGTGGAAATGAACTGATGTGCAGTCGCCCTACTTGACGGCCACGGTGTTCGCGGGAAGAGTTTTTCCACTCAGAACCATGCTTGGATAGGATATGATCTGTTAACGTCAGACGTACGCCGATCTTCGCATTCATTGGTCAAGGCATCCATGCATCCTGAATATCGTCGCCAAAAAGAGAAGACCGGCATTCATTATCGGGGCGTCGGAACGCACCGGGCGATATTTCACGATCTCTTTCCTGCCCTCTCCGATCCACACACCGACGCTTACGAAACCGGCCTCTCCGCCTGGTTATCGAGCGGAATGGATCCGCCACTCGACGAGTAGTCGTCAAAGTGCCGAAACGCCATCGCATTTCGTTCCCATGGGAACAACCGTATGGCTTTCGTTGGACCATTCGTCAAAGGAAATCATTATGTCTACACCGACAGATCACAACGCGATGCTTGCACCCGGGTATGATGCCAATCGTGTTCGCAAGGCTATTCGCGATAATGTCTGGCTCCATTTCACCAATATGCAGGATTTCCAGGATCCCGCGCTTCGTCCGCTTGTTCTGGTCAAAGGCGATGGGTCCACCGTCTGGGACAGCGACGGCAACGCCTATCTCGATCTTTTGGCTGGCATCTACTCGGTAAACGCAGGATATGGCCGAAGACGCATCATGGAAGCCATGATGGCTCAACTCGAGCAAATCCCGTTCATCAATCCCTTTGGCTTTACGTCGGTTCCCACCGCCGTTCTTGCCGATCGACTCGGTGACCTGGCGCCGCTTGGTGGAAATGCCCGCATCTTTTTCACCTCGGGTGGATCGGAGTCGGTCGAAACGGCACTCAAGCTCGCCAAGCAATACCAGATGACGCTCGGATTTCCGAACAGATACAAGACCATTTCCCGCCGAACAGCCTGGCACGGCACAACAGCCGGCGCACTCTCCGTCAACGGATTGACCGTCGCGCGGAGTACATTCGGCCCGCTGGTTCCGGGTGCACGCCACGTCCCGATGTCGCACCGGTACCGATGCCCCTACTGCAAAGATGCCGGGGCGTGCAATCTGACCTGTTACGACGAAGTCGAACGCGCGGTCGAATTCGAAGGTCCGGAGACAGTTGCAGCAATCATCATGGAACCAGTGCAGAACGTCGGCGGTTGCATTCCCCCGGGTTCTCAGGAGTATTTCAAAAAGATTCGAAAACTTTGTGATGACACAGGCATCCTGATGATCATGGACGAGGTCATTTGCGGTTTCGGACGGCTCGGAGAGCTCTTCGCGTCGACTTACTACGATGTCATGCCAGACCTGATCACGACCGCGAAGGGCATCACTTCATCCTACGCTCCATTGGGTGCGGTGATGGCGAGGAAATCTGTGGCGGATGTTTTCAACGACGGTCCGGGTTTCCTCCACGGACTCACTTTCGGCGGTCATCCGGTTTCGACAGCAGCCGCCGTCGCCAATCTCGATATCATTCTGGAAGAGGACCTTCCCGGTAAGGCGAAAGCTACCGGGGCGTATCTCCGCTCGCAACTTGAATCGCGACTTGGCGATCATCCCCACGTCGGTGACATTCGCGGTGCAGGTCTGTTTCTGGGAATCGAGGTCGTGGCCGACAAAGCGACCAAGGAATCTCCCGAATATGACGCAGACGTTCTGCAATGGATGACCGCTGAAATGCGCTCCATGGGGTTGATCGTTCGCAACGATGGTCGCGGCGATCCCACCACACAGCTCTGTCCGCCGCTGATCATCACTCGTGAAGAGTGCGATCGCGCAGTTGACGTGCTTGAATCCACGTTCGATGGTCTCGCGCGCAAATTGGGAACGATCGGAACGCAACACGCGGTGACGCACTCGATTGTTCCGTAGCTCCCGTTTGTGGTTGAGTACGGGTCTCC
>Ga0105046_10003228_pt1 | contig 25842 bp, 17 predicted proteins | sample MAT03_FD_78385 | JGI IMG/M metagenome (GOLD analysis project Ga0105046, IMG submission 78385) | Freshwater microbial communities from Lake Fryxell liftoff mats and glacier meltwater in Antarctica - MAT-03 (megahit assembly) | ecosystem: Environmental > Aquatic > Freshwater > Ice > Liftoff...
AGCTGACTGCCGGATTGCTTGAGGCCGCTCGCACAAATGCTGTTGACACAAGTCTATCCGATGAGCAGCGGGCAGCGGCATTGAGCACTTTCAGCCTGTCGTCCTTTGCGACTGACGGTGAGCTGCTGCTGAGCGCGCTCGAATCCGTTCAGCCGCCAACTGTGCAGGACGCGGCATTGGCGACGCTGCTTCGGTTTTCGGACGAAGAAGTGGCGTTGCAACTCCTGGATCGATGGTCAGGATTATCTCCGAAGCTGGCAGAACGCGTGCGAGATGGACTGTTGGGACGCACGTCATGGGCCGTGTTGCTGCTGGATGCGATGTCTGCAGCCCGCCTTCCGCCGACAACGTTGAGCCCTTCGGACTTGCAGCGTTTGGCGAGCGTCCCCGATGATGCCGTGCGTTCCCGTGCGATCAGATTGCTGGGGACCATGACCAGTGCCACCCGCAACGACGTGCTGAATTCCTATCAGGTCGCTCTGACGCTGAAGCCCGATCGTGACAAGGGTCCGGCGTTGTTTAAGCAGCATTGTGCGGTCTGTCATCAGATCGGGAAAGTCGGTTTTCAGGTCGGACCCAATCTGGCGACAATGAAAAATCGCGGCCCCGAAGCGATTCTGACAAATGTGCTGGACCCGAATCGTGAAGTCAATCCCGCCTGGCGAGATTATGTCGCTGTCACGACTGACGGACAGACGTACAACGGTGTGCTCATTGCTGAATCCGCCAGCGTACTGACATTTCGCCGTGCCGAAGCCAAAGAAACCAGCGTGCTGCGAAGCGACATCGACGCATTACGAGACACTGGACGCTCGCTGATGCCGGAAGGCCTGGAGAAAAATCTTGATCCGCAGTCCATGGCCGACTTGATAGCCTGGCTGATGACGGTGCAGTAAGATTTCTGCGTTCGCTCTAAACTCGATCAATCCCGAAAACATCTGCGGACGTTCGTTCATGATCAGCGTTTGTGAATCGTAGTCGCTGACTCCGTAGCTCAGTCGCTCCGCCGATTGCAAATCGTCCTTGATCCGGAAATATCTCAAATTTCAAAAGCAGATGCACTATGACACAAGCCATTGTCGATCCGGGGGAACTGCGTCGGTTCGCGCAAATGCTTCGACGCTTCAATGAAGAACTCAATGAAAAGACGACCGCCATCGCCGGGCAACTCAGCCATCTGGGGCAAACCTGGCGCGATCAGGAGCATCTTCGATTTTCGGAAGAGTTCGTAGGCAATATGAAAGCGCTCAGCCGGTTTGCGGAATCCAACGAGCAATTCATCCCGTATCTGCTTCGCAAAGCGCAATTGGTCGAAGAGTACCTTCAACAGCAGTAGTCTGATCGGCAAGCGGTCCTGACCGATATGTCATACTCCTCGCGACCAAAAATCACACTTTTGTGAGGCCCGGGTCGTCACCCGAAGCGTCAGCGAGGGATTGGTATCTGCGGCCCTCGCGGACGCTGCGGGTTAATGTCACTTTCGACCGCGTGAGGTATGAGTCAACCGTTCACGACAATTTCACATGCTTGCGTTTCAAACGGCGACCTTTGGAGCTGGATGGACGCTGGCCATGGTTGGCCTTGGTGAGTTTACGATTGGTTTTTGCCATTGTCTGAGTTCCTGATTATGTTCAAACGAGTGTTGGTTTTGGTCGAATCCACATCGACACTGTTCAGGCACGCTCTTCACTGTATTGTTGCAGATGCAGAATGAGCCAACCCAAATCGAAGCGACGGAGGATAACGGCCTTTCTGATCGCCGGAAACCCCCGAGGAGCACGATTTGGCCCAATTTCGACGTTTGGGAGTGCCATTTCTTGCTGCGGGTTGCACTCCGCGCAGCTCAGAACCACACTTTTGCGAGCACGGGGACACTAACCCGACCGCGTTGGGAAACTTTGTCCGATGCAGTGCAATCGCGGCGAATTTGGATAAACTCCTCACGCAACGATCGACGGTGGCAGACCCAAAGGGTGTCGCCTGGTGATCTCCGGGCTCTAGAAAAAGGGTCAGGTTTAAAAAAGGGGTCAGGAACCAATAGCCAAATGGCCCAAAGGGTGCTCCGCACTATTGGTTCCTGACCCCTTTTTTAAACAGGAATCAATAGCAAAATCGCCCAAAGGGTGCTCCGCACTATTGGTTCCTGACCCCTTTTGTAGAGCGTCAAATTCGTTGCAAATAAGCTGAGAATTATGTTTACGGGCCTCGTGGAAGGACAGGGAACTGTCAGGCAAATCGCCTCGCTTCCGGTAGGGTTGCGCTTGTCGATAGCTCCGGATGCCGCCTGTTTTTCTGCTTCGGAAGCTGCGCTGGGCGACAGCATTTCGATCTGTGGCTGCTGCCTGACAGTCGTCGCGATCGACGGCGAAATGCTGGATTTTGAAGCAGGTGACGAAACGCTGTCAAAGACAAATCTCGGGCAAATGAAGATCGGCAGTCGTGTCAACCTGGAACGATCACTCGCGGCGAATGCACGCCTCGGTGGCCATTTTGTGCAGGGACATGTCGATGGTGTCGCAGCCGTCAGCGAAATTGTGCGTAACGGTGACTGGATCGATATGTGGTTCAGCCCTGCCGTTGAACAACATCGATTGCTCGTTCCCAAGGGTTCCGTCGCCATTGACGGCATCAGCCTGACGGTCGTCAATGTCACCGCCGATCGGTTTTCTATCGCATTAATTCCGCACACATTGCAAGTCACGACTCTGGGATCCGTGGGTGTGGGTGATGTGATGAATATCGAAAACGACATTCTTGGCAAGTACGTGGATCAACTGCTGGAACGCCGCTTTGCTGAGGGTCTGATTTCCCTGGCCCCGCAGACGGCGAACAGCCTGCGATCACAACTGAACGCAGAAAGTCCCCCGCCCCGATGAGAGATGTTCAGCGTCAGACACGGTCATGGTTGATGGAGCTGTTCACACAGCACGGCTTCAACCCGCGCGGTGATCTGGGGCAGAATTTTCTGATCGATGTGAATCTGATCGAATTCGTTGTCCGTCATGCAAACCTTGGACCAGATGATGTGGCGCTGGAAGTCGGTTCCGGCACGGGAGGTATGACGGCGTTTCTGGCGGAAGAGGCCGGGAAAGTCATCTCGGTCGATGTGGACAAAAACATGGCACTCCTTGCGGCCGAAGCCGTCAAAGGTTGCGACAACGTAACGCTCATCAACCAGGACATCCTGAAAAACAAGAACACACTGGCACCGGAGATATGCGATCTCATTCGCGCACAGGTCGCCTCACTGCCCAACGGTCAGTTGAAACTGGTCTCGAATCTTCCGTACAGCGTGGCCACTCCGGTCATTGCAAATTTGATCGCCTCCGATCTGCCATGGGAACGCATGGTCTGCACGATTCAATGGGAACTCGGCGAAAAAATGGCGTCCGAACACGGCACGTCAGGATACTCGGCGTTGTCTGTGTGGATTCAGTCCCAGGCAAGTATCCGCATTCTGCGGAGGCTGGGACCGAACGTCTTCTGGCCGCGGCCAAAAGTGGATTCGGCAATCGTCAGTATCTGGCGCAACAAAGAAGCGGCCGCGAGAATCAACGACCGCAGGTTCTTTCTGGATTTTCTGCGCCGCACGTTTTCACAGCGCCGCAAACTTATTCGTCCCGTACTGATCGGAATGTATCGCAGACAACTGGACAAGGAGGACGTCGATTGTCTGCTCGCAGAATTGGAACACAAGATCGATGACCGAGCCGAACAGATGGAAATTGCAACACTGATTCGACTGTCCAACCGGGTCCATGCTGCGATCCTGGAAAAGGGCAAAACAGAACCAGGTAACTGAAATCTGAAATCTCAAATCTCAAATCTCAAATCTCAAATCTGAAATTACAAATCTGAAATCTCAAATTAAAGGAGCCATCACGATGCAGGATCGAATTGCTTATCGCGGATTGACATTTGACGATGTTCTTCTGGAACCTGGTTACAGCGAAGTGATTCCGTCAGAAGTGGACATCAGTTCGTTCCTCACACGCAACATTCCCCTGAATCTGCCGATCGTCAGCAGCCCGATGGACACCGTCACTGAGAGTGACATGGCGGTCGCCATGGCTCAATTGGGCGGCATTGGCATTATTCACAAGAACATGACGATCGAGCAGCAGGCGATGCAGGTCGATCGTGTGAAACGCAGCGAGCATGGCGTCATTGTAGATCCCGTCACGTTGCCGCCGGAAACGCCCGCCGGGGAAGCCGTGCGGATCATGGACGAACGCAACATCGGAGGGGTACCGATCACGGTCAACGGGCGGCTGGTCGGCATTCTGACGCGCAGGGACCTGCGGTTTCTGGAATCAAAAGATCGGCCGGTTTCTGAGATCATGACAAAGGAGGGACTGGTCACAGCACCGGAGAATACGAAGCTGGAGGATGCGGCCCGAATTCTCCTGGAAAACAAGGTCGAGAAACTGTTGCTCGTGGACGATGATTATCAATTAAAGGGACTCATTACGATTCGTGACATCGACAAGAACCTGCAATTTCCGCGAGCATCCAAAGATTCGCGCGGTCGTTTGCGGGTTGGTGCTGCAATCGGAGTTTTTGATTTTGAACGAGCGGCCCAATTGGTTGAAAAAGGTGTTGACGTTTTAGTCGTGGATAGCGCTCATGGGCATTCTCGCAATGTGATTGAGACAGTTGCGGCCATCAAGCAGAAAATGCTGATCGATGTGATTGCCGGAAATGTGGCAACGGTCGAGGGTGCAAGAGCTCTGGCGAATGCCGGGGCCGATGCAGTGAAGGTCGGAATCGGGCCAGGGTCAATTTGTACTACCAGAATTATTTCGGGTATCGGAGTTCCGCAGTTATCGGCAATCGCGAATGCAGCGAAGGGCCTGGCGGGAACCGATATACCAATTATCGCTGATGGTGGAATTCGCTTCAGTGGAGATATTACGAAGGCACTTGCTGCCGGAGCGTGGACTGTGATGGTCGGCGGTCTGCTGGCAGGGGCCGATGAAAGCCCTGGTGAGATGATTCTTTACCAGGGACGGAGCTTCAAGCGATACCGTGGAATGGGCTCGTTGGGAGCAATGATTAAAGGCAGCAGTGAACGTTACCGGCAGGGCCATGCTCCGACGGGCGACCAGTCTAAACTGGTTCCGGAGGGCGTGGAAGGTCGCGTTTCGTACAGAGGAGCTCTGCAGCCGTTGATGTATCAATTGACGGGTGGTCTGCGATCCGGCATGGGTTATGTCGGTGTCGGAACCACTCGCGAACTGCGTGAGAAAGCCCGGTTCATTGAAATCACTGCGGCTTCGGTTAGAGAGAACCATCCACATGACATCGCCATCACTCAGGAATCTCCGAATTACTCTGTGGAACATACTTCCCAGGACTGACAGGATACGTCGTCGGAGTGTCACGTCCCGACAAGAAGTACACTGGACATTCATGTCGGACATCTCGCCGGCGATCGTGGTCTTTCTGATGACATGCACAATGCTGACCGGTGCCAGTGTCACCATGGCCCAGGAAACCGCAGGCCGTGCATTGCTGTCGAATTCTGCCAACACAACGCAGCCGGAGTTTCTGACCGGCCCCGTGCCGGATGCGGGCCAGCGGTCTACGGCGGAGCCACTGCGTTCGGCGACCACAGTGCCTTTGACTGGTGCGCCTGCAGATATTTCCGATCAGAGCGGAACGTCTGCCACTGCCAGCACATCAATGCGTGTCTACCCGAAACCTGACGCAGCCCCGCTGGTGATTCAGGACACCCCACTTCAGACGGACACATGGCAGGAGGAATACTCAGGACACATTGATGAAGTACTGACTGGCGGTACATCCCGATCACAACACGAAACCATAGGTGACTGGTGGCGCCGGCGGTTGCCGCAGTTTGAGTTCGCAACAGTTGAACCTCGGCGTCTCAAGGCATCGGCTCAACACTTCGTCCATAAACATACCTTGCCGCCGGAACACGAATACGACGTCGATGTGTATGATCAGAGGCCAATTTCGGTGGCATCTTCGCAGGCCGAAACAACCGTTCGGCCTCCGGCTGCAACTACGGATAGAACCGACATCCGCCAAATTCGCCCGACTCTTGGCTACGCGATGCGAAATATCGATGCTGGGCAGCTCCCCGAGGGATTCAACGCGAAACTCGATCAGGGCGACTACATCGCGCGCCAATCGAGCCCCGCTGTTCTGCAGTGGGCACCGACGAACTTGTATCACTATCCCCTGTACTTCGAAGACCCCGCTCTGGAACGGTACGGACACACGTATCATCCGGTCGTGCAGCCCTTCGCATCCGCTGGCCGCTTTGCAACACAGTTGGTCGGCATACCCTATCAGATGACTTTGCACCCTGTGCATTCTCGAGAATACGCGCTGGGTTACTATCGTCCGGGCGAGTGTGCACCGAAAAAACATTACCAGATCCCATTCAACGAAGAAGCTGCCATCATGCAGGCAGCGGCCATGGCTGGCTTTTTTCTGATTTTCCCGTAGCCTGTGGTCCGGTGAACAAAAAAGGGGTCAGGAACAAATAGTGCGGAGCACCCTCTGGGCCATTTGGCTATTGGTTCCTGACCCCTTTTTTAAAACATTCTTCAGGCTCTGCGGAAACAGGTACATGATTTTGCGCTTCGGTCGGTCGAATCATTGTTTTGTGATTACCGCCATCGCCATTTTTCTGCTCACTGCGGAAAGCCGATGCTCTGACGCTTTGCCCGAAGACCTGCCGGTCCAGTCGATTGCATTCGACCCTGTGCCCGGCAATCCGGTGTTTGCAGCGGCGGAGGGAAAGTGGGATAAAAAAATCCGGGAACGTGGCTGGATTTTGAAAGACCAATCAGGCTGGAAGCTCTGGTACACCGGTTACGACCCCGATCAACGGCCGTCAACGATGAGCCTCGGACTGGCAACGTCATCCGATGGCATCAAATGGCAACGATCTTCTGAACATCCGATTGTGGATGAATTCTGGATCGAAGACATCATGATCGTCAAGCGCCTGGACGAGTACTTCATGTTTGCCGAAGGTGCTCAGGATCAGGCGCAATTGTTGAAGTCGACCGATGGCGTCCACTGGGATCGCATCGGAACGCTGGACGTGCGACTTTCGAACGGTGAACCGATTCCCGCCGGACCGTTCGGCACACCGACAGCATTCTTTGAAGACGGCGTCTGGAATCTGTTTTACGAACGGCGTGATGCCGGAATCTGGCTGGCTCGGTCAACCGATATGAAAATCTGGACCAACGTTTCTGACCAACCATTGATTCTGCCCGGCCCCGAGACTTTCGACGCCCTGATGATTGCCATGAACCAGATTATCCGCATCGGCGACACCTACGTCGCCGTGCTGCATGGTACAGGTTCGCCGGAGAAACCTCGGCAATGGTGTACTTATCTGGCGACGTCGCGGGATCTATTGCACTGGACGAAAAACGTCCGAGGCCCCTTATGTCCGATCAGTGAGAACAAGTCGAGCGGCCAACTTGTGCATGATGGTCACCAATGGCGTCTGTATACAATGCACGACAAGGTTGATCTGCATCTGCCAGTGCCAGCGCCGTAGACGGGCCTTGAAAAGGGCCACATGAATGGAGTTTTCAGTTTGCAGTCGTCAGTTTTCAGTCAGCTGCAGGCTGCTTATTTTTGCGATTCACTGACTACTGACTACTGGACCCTGTTTTTGTTGATGAATGTCGATTGACAAATGCTCATCACGGCGGAGCGTGATGGCTACTTTGGGTTGCGGGCGAAGCCCGCGCCAAGATAATATGATGGATCTTCACTACAGTCCTCATGTGGTGGATGCGGAATGGTGTTCGCCATGCGATCTCACGGATCACAGACATAGCACACAGCACGCAATTTGCTGGCATTACAGTTTCGGAGCACTTGGTTTCAATGGCTGATCAACACGTTCAACTTGTGGTTCTGGGTGGTGGTCCGGGCGGGTATCCAGCGGCGTTTGCGGCGGCGGATCATGGCATGAAAGTCGTGCTGATCGACGAAGGCGTAAAACCCGGCGGCGTATGCCTCAATCGCGGCTGTATTCCGTCGAAAGCACTACTGCATGTCGCAAAGCTGATTAATGAAGCCGCGGAAGCAGAAGAATGCGGCGTCACATTTTCAAAGCCCACGATTGATCTCGATAAACTCCGCACGTTTAAGAACAACGTCGTCGGCAATCTGTCAGGCGGCATTGAAAGTCTCTGCAAAGCGCGTGGTGTCGAGCTACTGAAGGGGCGCGGCACATTCCTGAATTCAGACACGCTCGAAGTGAAAACGGCAGAAGGCACGACGAGAACTCTGACGTACGATCACTGCATCGTCGCTACTGGCTCACAACCCGCGATGCCGCCGATGTTCGCACTCGGCGACGAACGCATCATGGATTCCACCGGCGCACTGGAACTCAAGGACATTCCAAAACGCCTGTTGGTGATTGGTGGCGGTTACATCGGACTGGAGATGGGATCGGTATATGCGGCACTGGGCACGGAAGTCACTGTGGTGGAAATGACCAGCGGTCTGTTGCCGGGAGCCGATCGGGACCTGGTGACGCCGTTGCAGAAGCGATTGGCCCATCAGTTCAAAGCCATTCACCTGAACACCAAAGTTGCCACGCTGGAACCGACCGCAGCAGGAATCGTGGCGAGCCTGGAAGGCGATGGTGTCGCACCGCAACAGACCTTTGATAGAGTCCTCGTGTCCGTTGGACGCCGTCCGAACAGCCGCGGTTTCGGACTTGAAAAGACCAAAGTTCAGATCGACGAGAAAGGTTTCATCAGGATTGACAAAAATCAGCGCACTGCCGACCCGAAGCTGATGGCGATCGGCGATGTCGCCGGCGAACCCATGCTGGCTCATAAGGCCACGCGCGAAGCAAAAATCGCTGCGGAAACATTGCTGGGCGAACCTGTCGAGTTCGACAACATCGCCATCCCGGCCGTCGTTTTTACCGACCCTGAACTCGCCTGGGCCGGCATCACCGAGGCTGAAGCAAAGGCTCAGGGAAAAGAAGTGACCATCCATCGCTTTCCGTGGGCAGCGTCGGGACGAGCTCAGACACTCGCGCGTACGGAAGGCTTGACGAAGCTCATCGTGGAACCCGTCAAGCAGCGAATTCTGGGTATCGGCATCGTCGGAGTGGGCGCTGGTGAAATGATTGCGGAGGCAGTGCTCGCCATCGAAATGGGCGCGACGGCCCGCGACCTTGCCGATTCTATTCACGCGCATCCAACGCTGTCTGAGACGCTCATGGAAGCCGCCGAATCCGTATTCGGCAATCCCACCCATCAGTTCCGTCCACCGAAGAAGCAGTAACGTTTCCGGTTCGCTCAATGAATGAGAACCCGTATCATCCGCCGACATCGGCTGACACAGAAAGCATTGCGCCGCCAACTCGCAGGTTTCGCTGGGGACTGATTCCAGCAACATTCTGTTGGGGCCTCTTTGGACCTGTGGCTTTACTGTGGTCAGGCCGCTGCATCGTCAACACGATGCAATCCTGGCAGCGGTTTGTGGAACTATGGGATGCCGGAGAACGCGCGATACCGCTCCTTGCAATCGCGCTTCCACCGCTGAGTGTGTGCTTTGTCATCGTCGTGCTCGTGTGTGCCTCCGCATGGAAGAATGGTCGCTGGCTCAGAGCGATCTCTTTGAGCGTGGTAATCGGTACTGTGATGCCCGGCGCGGAAACATTCTCGACGTACCTGATTCCGTCCGTGTACGTTCGAATTCTGTTTGCCAACGAAATTCCTGCCTTCGTCCAGGTGCGGGAAGAAGGATGGCACCGACCTCCTGGACTGTAAAGCGATCGTTCGCCGCCGGTGGCCCAATGGCACTTGATTTCACATAGTAGACCTCACTCTCCGAGTGAGGCAGGCCGCAAAACGCGGCCTTTGGCATTCGTCACTCAGAAGGTGACGGCTACTTTAATCGCAGATCGAGTGCCATACCATTAACGATCATTGTTTCCGGGGTGACTCGGCGGCTGCTGTCGGGTGAATTGATTCAAAACACGCCATGTTGCCGTCGCAGTCTTTGCAGAAAAGACGTCCGTTGGCGAGTGCCACATGTGGCCAGACGTCGGCAAGAATCGCGGCGCCTTGAAAAATCAGATCACAAAAAACCACGGCCAATCCGGCCAGAAAATTCTTCACGTATAACCTCACACCTGTGCGCTTCAGAAAGACGCCCGGAGGGCCTTCAGGCTAAACATTTAAGACCGTATGCAATATAGTGATCGACACCAGTAACGGTTGGCTGCTGCTGGCGGCGCTAACAGAAAACAGCGAAGAGCGAACTTTGACAAGTACTTCAGACACCGACAACCGTTCGCGCAACACGGACCCTTTGCTAAGACTTGTGTTCATTGTGGAACCATATCTGTCGGGGGTACGGATTGATTCATTTCTCGCGAAGCAACTTCGCAATTTTACGACATGGCGACTGCATCGCATGGTGACGGCGGGCATGGCAGTGGTCGATGACGTTCCCGCAGATGCTGATCAGCGTGTGTTTCGCAACCAGCGAGTGTCGCTCACGCTGATCGAGCCGCCCGATAAGTTGCTGGAACCGATCGACCTGCCATTAACAATCGTCTACGAAGATCCCTGGTTGATCGTCATCGACAAGCCTGCAGGTCTGGTCGCTCATCCTGTGGGAGAATTTCAGGATGGAACACTGTCGAATGCCCTGCAACATTATCTGGACCAGCAAACGGCACTCAAAGGACTCCTGCGACCAGGCGTCGTACATCGCCTGGATCGCATGACGAGCGGGCTCATCGTGACCGCGAAACATCACATGGCACATCGCCTGCTTTCGATCGATTTTCAGCAGGGGAAACTCTCGAAGTCGTATGTCGCACTTGTGGAGGGATCGCCGGATTTTGAGCAACGGCTGATCGAACTGCCGATCGGACAGCGTCCTGGAGGTAATACTGTTCTGATGTCCGCTCGACCGGATTCAAAGAATCCGCGATCGGCCAGGACGAAAGTCACCGTCGTCGAACGATTCGCAACGCATACTCTTGTCGAATGTGTGTTGTTCACCGGACGCAATCACCAGATTCGGGTGCATTTATCCGATCTCGGTTATCCAGTCGCCGGCGACGAATACTACGGGCCGCGCGGTACGATTCGAAAATCGCCGCGCTTTGACGGAGAAGAACCTTCGGAAGAACGACACGCATTGCACGCTGCGTCCCTCGGTTTCTTTCATCCGATATTGCGGGAATGGATGCAGTTTCGGACGAATCCACCGCCGGATTTCTGGGCCGTGGCGCGGTTGAGTCCGGGGGCTGGTGCATTGTCAACGCTTGATCCTGGGGTTGGCCTGGGAAAAGGGGTCACGGGCCTGGGAAAAGGGGTCCGGAACCGATAGCCAAATGGCCCGCAGGGTGCTGCGCACTACTGGTTCCTGGCCCCTTTTCCCGCGATGCCGTTGACCTGCAATCCAAGGTTTGACAATGCACCAGGTCTATTCTGCCTTCGTTTCTTCCAGCATTGCCGTGAGTTTGGCGACGCCGTCAGAATTTCCGAAAGCGAACAGGTTGTCGCCGCCTTCAATGACCAGATTTCCGGGCGGCGGAAAGATTTTCTGCCCGGAAGCCCTACGAATCCCGAGCAACATAATCCCGGAATCACGCAGCCCGGTTTCACTCAGTTGCAACCCCACCAGTGCCGATCTCTCCGGAACATGTACGTCGGCAATCTCCCAGTCCACGCCTTCCGATTCGGACACCTCCACAAAATTCTCAATGCTCGGCGACAGCATAAATCTCGCCATCCGGATCGCTCCGGATGACAATGGATTCATCACACGCGTGGCACCCGCCTGAGTCATCTTCTGAGACGCTCGGTCATCACTTGCGCGGGCCACGATTTGCAGTTTCGGACACAGCAGACGCGCAGACAGCACGACGTAAAGATTATCGGCATCGGTGGGCAGCACGGTCGTCAGGCCACGCGCATGTTTGACGCCCGCACTTTGCAGGACGTCGTCCTGAGATGCATCTCCGCACAGATACTTCCAGTGTCTTGCACGGAATCCATCATCAAACACCTGCGGGTTGTCATCAATGACAACAAACGGCTGCCGTCTCGATTCCAGATACTCACACAGAGTCTCGCCCATGCGTCCAAATCCACAGACAATAAAATGGTTCGTCAAATGACCAATGTCTTTTTCCATACGACGTCGCTCCAACAAAGCCTGCAGATCCGTATTCATCAACAACTGACCGAACTGAACCGCGTCGTAGGTGACAACGCCGATTCCGCACGTCAGGTATCCCACTATGAAGAGCTTGGTGCCTGTGGTGAGTGGTTCAGGCTGGTGACAGCCAACCGTCGTCAGCAGGATGATAGACTGGTAAAAGCAGTCCAGCAGTGACTGGCCTGTGAGCAAATGCAGTCCGATGATACCGATCAGCAGCAATGCCGTAATCAGCATCGGAATCTGCAGTAAACGTCGCATGTCGCATCCCTGGCAAGAATTGCGCCGCGCTCCTCACTGACGTCGGCACCCCCGCTGCCGCAGTCCGGCGAATCCTGTGATTTGTGAACAGTTCACTTCAAGGTTTCCGCCACCAGGCTTCAAAAAGGGGTCAGGAACCAATAGTGCGGAGCACCCTCCGGGCCATTTGGCTATTGGTTCCTGACCCCTTTTCCAAGGCTTGACAAAGCACTAGAATTCCGCTCGCCGACAACCTTCCGGCTGCTGCCTGGCCATTAACGAAGACTGAGAATGCATGAAGAACGATGTGATTGCATCCCATTTTGAGCTGCTCGCGGATTTGTTGGAAATACAAGGCGCGAACCCGTTTCGCATCCGCGCCTACCGCAACGGCGCTCGCACGATTACTTCAACGTCGGAATCACTTGACGAAATGGTCCGTTCCGAAAAGGATCTGACGGAACTGACCGGTATCGGCAAAGACCTCGCCCGGCAAATCCATGAGATCGTAACGACGGGCAAACATGTTGCGCTGGAAGAGCTTCGGAAAGCAATTCCGGGCGGCGTGCTCGATATGCTCCGCATTCAGGGGGTGGGGCCGAAAAAGGTCTCGGTGTTCTTCAACGAACTGGGTCTGAAATCTTTGGCCGACCTCAAGGTCGCCTGCGAGACGGGACAATTGGCAAAGCTGAAAGGTTTTGGCAAAAAGACTGAAGAATCCATCCTGCAGAATATCGATCTCGCCGCAAAGCAGGGTGAACGCGTTTCGATCGCAGAAGCGCGCGCGGCAGCTGAAGCGATCGTCGAAGACCTGAGAAAACTGCCGGAGGTGGAGCAAGTCTCAGTCGCCGGCAGTTGTCGGAGGCGTCGCGAAACCTGCGGCGATCTGGACGTGCTTGCAACGTGCTCCGACCCCGGTCCGCCAATGGATCGACTGGCCGCTCATCCGCTGGTCGAAACAGTGCTGCAACGCGGCGATACGAAACAGCGTGTAAGACTCCGGACTGGAATCGAACTGGACCTGCGTGTTGTGCCAGAGGCGTCTTTCGGCGCTGCAATGCAGTATTTCACCGGTTCGAAGGAACACAACATCGTTGTTCGCCAACGAGCAAAGGATCTCAACCTCAAGGTTAACGAATATGGCGTCTTTCGAGGAGAAGAACAGATCGCAGGCCGCACCGAAGAAGATGTTTACGCAGCTGTCGGACTGCCCTGGATTCCTCCGGAATTGCGGGAGCATCGTCGCGAATTTGAATGGGCCGATGCCGGCAAGATGCCAATGCTGGTCACGGTTAACGACATTCAGGGCGACCTGCACATGCACACGACGGCCTCGGATGGAGCTGCGACGATTGAAGAAATGGCACTGGCGGCGAAGGCTCGCGGGCTGAAGTACATTGCGATCACCGATCACAGCAAACGAGTCTCCATGGCGAATGGACTTGATGCTGTTCGGCTGCGGCAACACTGGAAAGATGTCTGGGATGTTCAAGCCCGCATGTCCGGTATCGACATCCTGTGCGGAATCGAATGCGATATCCTGGAAGACGCAACGATGGACCTGCCTGATGACGTGCTGGCGGAAGCCGATTTGGTGGTCGCCGTGCTGCACTACGGACTGAAGCAGCCTGGTGTACAAATCATGAAACGTCTGATGGCCGCCGTTTCGAATCCTCATGTCGATATCATCGGTCACTGCACGGGACGCATGATCGGTCGCCGCGAAGGAGCTGACGTGAATTTCACAGACCTGCTGAAGGCCGCAGCTGACAATCGCGTCATGATGGAAATCAACGCGCATCCCAGTCGACTGGATCTGGATGACATTCACGCCGCAGCCGCGAAAGATCACGGAATTCCGATCGTGATCAGTACCGATGCCCACAGTGTCAACGGCTTTGAAGTGCTGGAATACGGTGTCGATCAGGCCCGCCGCGCCGGGCTCACGGCGGACGATGTGGCCAACACGAAATCGCTGAAAGAATTTCGGCGGTTGCTGAAGTAGCTGTACCTTACGCGGGCCAAAACGAGTCGTTTAACCGCGTGGCCAGCGGCCCGCGCGTTCGACGCTGGCCACGCTCAAGAACGCGCGGGGCGATGCCCACGCGGTTAAACGAAAACGTCTCAGTTGTGGCCGCGCGAGGTATAACCGCCATGATGATCTCAACCTACCTGACGGATGTCAGTTGCAACTGAGGACGCATCTGCTGGCGGCGGGCCTCGACGATTGTGGCCGCTGCGACAACGGCTTGTTCGGCGGTGGACAGTGCGACCGTGGCAGTCGTTACGACAACCTCAATTGCCGGGACTTCTGTCGTCAAAGCCTGCATCGACTTTTCAGCGGCCTGCATCGTTTCAGTTGCGGCGGCAATTGTCTTCGCAGCGACTTCCATTTCCGTTTTTGCGTCCACCATGGACTTATCCATCACCGCAATCTGTTCGGTCATGCCGACGATGGACTTTTCCTGGCGATCAGTCACCGCGGCGAGGCTCTCGGTTGTGGATTTAATCTCAGCATTCTCGGGCAATGCCGCCAGAGCTGCTGTCGCCTGTACTAAGGCGGCCTTAAGCAGTGGTACTGCAGCCTGAGTTTTTGTCATTGTGTCCACCTGGACGGCCTTCTGACCTTCGATCGTTGCAACCGATGCCGTCAGATCCTTCATTTTCTGATCATTCGCAGTTACAATTCCCTGAGCATCCAGCATGGCCATTTGAGCCGCTGCGATCTGCTGCTGCTTTTCCTGCAAAGCCGCCTGGGCTTCCAGCGAAGTCAACTGCACTTCGTCGCGTTTGGCCTTGGCTGCGTCTAGTGCTGCCAATTCATCCCGCAGTCCGATGTAATGCTGCCACCGAGTGACGAGCGCGTTTGTCCGACTGACTTCCTGCTGCACAGCAGCAAGTGCCTGATCTTTTGCCGTAGACGCTGCCTGAAACGGTGGCAGTGCTGCGGTTTCAGTATCCGCGACGACTTTGGCTGCAACGATCGTCTGCTCATCAACTGTGAGCTGCAGCTTTTGTGCCGCGACGTTGTTGGTGACGTTGATCACGTTGGTTTTTGTCGTTGCCAGTTCAGTTTCCGACGTTTTGAGTTCTGCTTCACGGGCCACAACCTGTGCTTTGAGCTGCTCAACGACCTTCTTGAGCTCTTCATCGGTCGGCATCATCTCGGAAGCCGCTGCGGACTTCTCAGCAGCGGCCTTCAGATCCGGGAGAGCTGTCTGCAATGCCGCAACGCTGACCGTAAGTGTCTGGTCTTTTGCCTGCTCGGTGACCAGCTTTTGCTCTTCTGCGACGATGACGGCCTGCTGATCGGTATATTTCTTCTGCGCCCCTGCGTAGGCCACATTTGCGGCATCAATTTTCTGTGTTTGTGCCGTCTGAACGGCAACGGCGGCATCACGTTCAGCCGTTGCGACTGCAAGCTTCTCCGCCATCGGAGCCACCTGTCCCTGCGCATCGGCAAGGCGTGATTCCAGTGTCGGCGGATTCGAAGTCAGCTGTCCGATGCGGGTTCCGTCAACAGCATTCCACACTCGAATTTCGCCTGTCCAGTCGCCCGCAATGACGCGGTCAGTTTCGTCGCAATGTGTAGCGTGCAGCGCGAGATCGCTGAACGCTTCGAAGTCTTTTAACGCGCCTCCGTTAGCGTCCCATAATTTGGTGACTCTGTCACGCCCCGATGACACCATGCGTCCATCACGACAGAATTCGACCGAAAATACGCCACCACCATGGGCGCCCCATGATTTGATCTGACCACCGTTTTCCATTTCCCAAAGTCGGATGGTCGTATCTTCACTGGCAGATGCCAAAACGTTCCCATCGATTCGCCAGGAGACGGACGTCACCGCAGCGGTGTGGCCGGAGAGTGTCAGATACTCACGACCGGTGTGGGCTTCCCACACAAGAAGTCCGCCGTTACGGTCGGAAGTGGCCAGCAGCACGCCGTCCGGGCTGAATTCCAGGGAGTAAATCCAATCCGTGTGTTTCTTACATTCGTAGGCAAGCTCGCCCGTGGACGTGTTGTAGACGCGAACGATCTTTTCCGGGCCGCCGAGTGCGATCAGTGACTGATCCGCACTGATGTCTGCCGCAAGTACTTCATCCAGTTCATCGCCAACTGTCATGATGCGATCGCCAGTCCTGATGTCCCACACGACACAGAGTCCCTTGGCTGCTCCGTGACCACCTCCAGCGAGTAACAATGCGCCGTTGCGGCTGAATTTCAAAACTCGCGGAACACCTTCAGGAAACGGGAGTACTCCCAGCGGTTCCAGGGTTTCTGTATGATACAGAACCACCTGCTTCTGGCCTGCCACAGCAGCCAGTTTCGACCACGGATTTGTGGCGATCGCGGAGACCGCCGTCGTCGCGGACGTATGCATCACTGGATCGACGTTCAATACGTCCGGCATTGGCGGCGCGCCTTCAGGTCGAGCGCCGGCCGCCACGTTCACTGTCATCGCGGCGTTGTTTTTCTTCGGCAACGCGACTTTGCTCGCGGAAGTCTCCGGGGCACCGCCATCGATCCATTTTTTGATCAGGTCGAGCGTTGCATCGGGAAGCTTGTCTGCCTCCGGCGGCATGAACGGTTCGCTCTGGTGCGATACCAGACTGTAAAGATAACTGGCACCGGAATCGCCCACTTCAATGGAAGCACCCGCAGCCCCACCCTGCATCAGCGATGAATACGAAGACAGGTCCAGGTCAGAAGTCTTCTTGTTCGTGTTGTGACAGGTCAGACACTTTTCACGCAGGATCGGTTTGATGTGGTCTTCGAAAGTCACCTTGTCATCTGCAATGCTGACGGAAGCAAAGACCTGCATCGCAAGTGCAGCGAGGCCAGCAGAAAAACGTGGCAAGTAATATGCAAGGTGATTCATAATGAAACTCCTGAGGACAGAACGTCAACGTCGCTCATCCGATGCCCCATAATTTCCCGAGGCCAATTCAACTCAATACATTCTTCTCTTCGGCAGAATCCGCCGGACCAATCAGCCCGCACAGACCCCGCACACCCAAAACTCTCATCATCTTCCGTGATCGGTGCGGCAAAATCGCGACAATCGATACTACTGCGAAAGAATATGCAAACACTTGGGCCATCAATGGTTGAACAGGAACTCGCTCGAATTTAACAGTGACCAGAAGATGTCTTCCAGAGCTTCCGTCTTATTCTCCTGTTCCGCCACGATCACCAGCAGCGATGCGACCTCCTCCGCGATTGGTTTTCGCGAAAAGCAGCGGACGTACATTTCTGAGATGATGTCTTCCGGCGTTTTTCCTTCTTCGAGGCGTTTGGCTACAAGGCCGCCCTGCTGGATCTTTGCATTGGAAGTATCGCCATTAATCAGATGCAGCGCCTGCGACAGGTTCGGTTCCATTTTCACTTCACATGAGCAAACTGTTTCGCGCTTTGCACGACCAAATGTTGTCAGGAAGTATGTGGCCGTGTTGCCGTCGGCGATCTGCACGGCTCGCGCCCCCACAGGCAGGCCCGGGAACTTGTCCTGAGTGCTGGTGACTTCGCTGATGCAGTCCAGCATCACTTCCGAACGGATACGTCGCAGCTCGGCATGGGCGAAATTGCGATGATCCGCTTCGTTGGATTCATTTGGCTTGGTCGACAACTGATATGTCCGCGACGTGCAGATATCGCGTACCAGTTTGCGGAAGTCATAGTTGTATTCAGTGAAACGCTTGCCAAGTTCATCAAGTAGTTCTGCATTCACGGCAGGATTGCTGACACGCACGTCATCAACTTCATTAATGATTCCGCGACCAAGAAAATGCGACCACACAATGTTTGCAAGGTTCTTTGCAAAGTAGGGATTCTCCGGAGATGCGAGCCATTCCGCCAGCACTTGACGGCGATCGCGTCCGGCCAGATCCGGTTCAATTCCACCCAGAAACTTCGGCTTCATGACAACGCCGCCGACAAGGTGCGTCACTTCGCCACCACCGGAATTGAAGATAATGGTTTCGCGAGGATCTTCGCCCTGCTTCCGACCAATCTGCGCGAAGAAAGCGGCAAAGCTGTAATAGTCGTTCATCGTCCAGCGATCAAACGGATGATTGTGGCACTGCGTACACTGGATTCTCATCCCCATGAAAACCTGCGCCACGTTTTCAGCGGTCTTCAATGTTTCCGTCTCCGTCTGGTAATAGTTTGTCGCAGGATTGGCGAATGATCCACCGCTTGATCCCAGAATCTCGCGAACCATCTGATCCGTCGGCGTGTTACTGGCGATCTTTTCTCTCAGCCAGTTAAAGTAAGCCAGCATCGGCTTGGTTTCCACGCGATTTGCGATCGTCCGCACCTGCAGGATCTCAGACCACTTCATCACCCAGATATCCACAAATTCTTTCCGCTGCAACAGCTCGTCCACCAGCTTTTCGCGCTTGAGCGGATCGGTATCGGCAACGAATTTTCCATGTTCGTCTACGGTTGGCAGAGTCCCTGTGATGTCCACAGAAACGCGCCGCATGAATTCTTCGTCACTGCAGAGTTCAGAAGGAATAATCCGCAACTTGCGGAGTTTGTTATGAACCAGCGTGTCGATGTAGTTCAGTTCTGGCGTCTTCGGATCTTCGTACTGCAGGCCTTTTGGCAACACGATGAATTGCGAACCGACGGTGTGCGTATCGAAGCGGGCCATGATAAAGGCCTCGCCGCGGGCGTGTGCCGTGACAAGGCCCGTTTGAGCAATCTCGGCACTGGTCTCATTGTTTGAACTGAAGAAGGCCAGATTCGTCACGTCACGGTCAGTGCCGTCTGAGTACTTTGCACGAACAGTCAATCGCTGAGTGGCGCCTTCGCCGTCCATCACTGCATTCTTTGGATACAGATCCACCGACACGACCGTCGGCACAAGACCCGCGTCATTGGGAGCCCCCGCTTCGAGCCATCTCAGGACGGTGCTGTAATGTTCGCTTCCGACGTCAAATCGCTTTCCGCCGGTATGCGGCACATGGCCATCCGATTTTTCCATCAGCAGGCTCTCCGCAGGTAATGCGAGGTTGATGCGTCGGCCAGGGATTTCGCGAGTCAGACGATAGTGGTCGCCTTCCGGATCGAAGCCAAACAGCGAAAGACGAAATCCGTCTTTGCCGCGTGCAGCCCCGTGACAGCTCCCGTTGTTGCAACTCGTCTTCATCCAGACCGGCATCACGTCCTGTCGAAAACTGATCGCGGGATCGACCTGTGAGTTCTGGATGACCACCGGGACTTCCACCGCATGGCCGCCATATGTCACCGTGATTTTTGTGGCACCATCGGCGACGGGATAGAACGTCGCGCCATCGCGGCGTAAAAATGCCTCGTTTTCAACCGTCAGAGTTGCCTGATCAGTCACGTCGTATGTGAGACCGTTCGGCATGACAGCCTGAACGACCATTCCCTGTCGATCCCGGACCGCAGACAAATGAATATCCATTGGCGCGACACTGATCGATGCTGGTGCCACATCATCGGCCTGCAATGAAGCACTCATCGGCAGCACAATGGCAACAACAGTTGAAAGATATGAAAACCATTTCATCGGAGCTTATCCAATCGCTTAAGACGCCTCACCGCAGATTGCGATGAAGTCGATATCCAGGTTTCTGATGCAGGTCAATCGCTGCTCAGGATCGTTGCGGAAATAATTGTCACCCAGGCTGTGATCTCTGTAGCTTGGACATTCATGTCCGAGTTCTCGCCGGAAATCGTTCCGCAGATGAAGGATTCCTGATTTACCATCACCTTCACTTCGACAGCGTCGCGCTGAACCCGACGGACATGAATGTCCATCCTACATTAAAAACACTCCACTCTCGGAACGGTCCTCACTGACCTGTCCCCTTTTTCTGAGATTCCAAACGCAACTTCTCCAGCCGTGTCAGTCTCTTCTCCGCTGGCGGAGCAACCGGCGCTGGAACTGCGACCGCTGCTGCCACTGGCATAGGTTCAGGCATCGGAGCGGCAGTCGGCATCGGCAGTGGCTTATCAATCCGCAATTCCGAATCACCCACGCGCGCATGCACAATACTTTCGTTATTCTCCGTAACAGTCACCTGACAGAAAATGTTCTTATGAGTTCCTTCAGGACTGTCCGCCGCAGTTTTCACTTTGAAGACAAGTTCTTTGGTCTCCGCAGTCACCTGCAGTGGTTCTGCCGTCACTTTATGCGGCAGACCAAGCAGAGTCACAACGGCCGGCGCTTTCAGCTCCTTCAGGATCTGTACGTCAACGACAACGTCGGTTTCTTTGCCCTGCTCAACAGACGAGCGTTGCACTGTCATGCCGACATAAGGATCGGCAACTTCCAGCGATGCCATCTGAGTTGACGCCCAACTTGCTCCGTTGATATTCGCAGAACCGAGGGCATACATTGGCCATTTGCCAAGAGCCGCATTACCATCGGCGTTGATCTGATACAAACCTTCCGTCTGGCCCTTCGCAATCACAATCTCACTGTTCGCACCGACGCCTGGTGAACGGAACGGAAACTCGACTCGGATATCTTCGTCCCAACCTTCTTTTTTGGTGGCGACGACCTTGAGCATCATCATTCCGTTGCGGACAATCGGCACGTTCGGCTGAATCAATTCCAGCTTGAACGGCAATTCATCGATCGTTGCCACCGGCAGGCGATTGACATCTTTCCAGACATACAAAGACTGCCCCGGTCCAGCGATCACAAAGTCGGCACGATTAGAAAATCGTCCGGCGACGTTGAGAGCAGGATCAGTCGTCTTCATGCGGAAATCAACCAACGCCCCGGCTAACGGAGCGTCAGCCGCTGATTCAAACACCACTGGCATCGTGTTCAGGTTTGCCAGCATCGGCAAGGCCGTCATCGTGACGCCCGGCGGTAGCTCGATCCCATCGATTGTCAGTTCGCCACCGAAATTCACCCGGTCTGCGGAGATAATTGTTCCAAAGCGATTTCCGCGCGGAATGTAGATCTGCTGACGTGACTGTGAATAGCGCGCCACTCGTGGAATGCCCACTGACAGTGCCGGTATGACTTCCTGAAACTCGACACGGTACACAAATTCCGGACCGCCGCGATTCAAGTGGTCCGCAATCCGAATCGCATACTCACCGTCCGCAGGAACCTGCCAGCGAAAATAGCTGTCCGGCCCGCGTGAGTCGTCGTTGGCTGTGATACCTTCACCATTGGCTTTGTAAAGATTCATCACTGGATCGATCGGCGACCGCACACGGCGACCGTAGCATTCGACTTCGAATACTGTACCGGCTGTTGCCGTGAACTTGTAAATATCGACGTCGCCGGGTTCCTGGAGAATACCGTTGAACGATGATGGAAACTGGGCGACCGGAGTCGCGTTTTCAAAGCCATTGTTCGGCTCCAGTTCCAACGAATTCGGCACCGCCGAGATCCGCATCACATGCCCCGAAGGCGTAATACCCGTCGCGTCCTCCGCAAAAATCAAGGTCTCGGTCGTGCCGTCGTTCGGGAGCGTGACGGTTTTCGCACGCGGACCGTTTGCATCCCCGATCAGCGTCACTTCCAACGCTTCGCCGCCTTTGCCGCCAGCCGGAAACACCGACATCGGACGAGGAAAGTTGCCAACGTGCAGACGATAGCGGCACTCGCCATTGCCGCCATAACCGCTGTCTCGCATTTCGATTGTGTACTTGCCGTCTTCGGGGACAACAATCGAAGTCGCAGCATCCTGTTTCAGCAGCGGAGAATCATCTTCCGCCGACAATTCAAAACGTTTGTCGTTCAGAATGGCGACATACGGATCAAACAACGTCTGACCGAATCTCATGCCTTCAACTTCAACCGACAGCCGGTCGCCTTTTTTTGCATCGACCACAAAGTAATCGACATCTTCGTTCTGGACCGTCCCCACCACGGTACTGTTGATCGGGATCGGCTGCGGCAGAGCGAAGTCCGTGTTCGGCTCCACTTCGTCAACCGCTGGAAGGGCACCCACGAAGAACGTGCGATATTCGGAAATTCCTGTCTTTGTTCGCACCTGAGCCGTGTGTTCGCCCAATGCACAATCAGGAGCGATACGAATCTTCACATCAATGTTGTTCGCGTCGGCGGGTTTGATGTCAAGAACTTCAAAGCCCGGTTCGTAGAAGAAGATCTCCTGCGCATCATCAAGCCGTGCCCCCGCAAATCGGATGACCTGCTCCGTTCCGCGTTGCACGCCACGGGGCACAATGATTGTCAACGCCGGATCTGCAGCGGATAAGATCAGAGGCGTCAGGAGCGACACCACGACAGGCAATACTTTGGCCAACGAAAAACGCATGGCGAGGTCTCTTCCAGTGAAAGATAACGGGAATCCTTCCCGCAAACGCACCCCCCCGGCTTCCATGTCAGGGCATTTCAAGTCCACCTGCAAAACAACGCTGCGAATCCACCCGATCGGCGATCCGCAGCGCTGCATGAAGTTGTAAAATCAGACCAGCAGTTCAGAACGAACCTTACCACCGTCCACAATTTCGATCGGTCGATCACCAGGGGCCATCAGTTCTTTATCTGCCGTGATGCCAAGGCAGTGATAGATCGTCGTCGCCCAGTCTTCGACATTCAGTGGTTTTTCGTCCGGTTCGCTGGCCGTTGAATTCGATGAGCCGTAAACCAGCCCGCCTTTAATTCCGCCGCCAGCCATCACCACACTGAACACCTTCGGCCAGTGGTCTCGACCGGCCGTGCCGTTAATTTTCGGCGTGCGACCGAATTCGCTGGCGATGCACACCATGGTATCTTTGAGACGACCGCGTTCGTCAAGATCTCGAATCAAGCGTGCATAAGCCTGATCAAACGGCGGCACCTGGCCATTCATGCCGGCTGCGATATTGTCGTGCATGTCCCAGCCACCATAAGTCAACGTCACGAAGCGAGAACCCGCTTCGACCAGGCGACGGGCCATCAACATCCTCGCTCCAGCCTGATTGCGACCGTACTCATCGCGGAGAGCATCTGTTTCCTTGCTGAGATCAAATGCTTCGCGGGCCTGCTGTGAACTGATCATGCCATAAGCACGCTGATAAAAAGTATCGACGGCATCCAGTGAGTCGGCCTTCTCTTTGTTCACGAAATGATTATTCACCGCATCCAGCGCACGGCGGCGACGAGTGAATCGCTCGTCGGTCACACCACCTGGTAGTTGCAGGTCGCGAACCGTGAATCCACCGTCAGCCGGATCAGATCCGAGACTGAATGGAGCAAACGAAGAACTCAAATACCCTGTCCCGGCAAATTCATTCGGCTGGCCAGGAATGCAGATATAAGGGGGAATGTTGTTGCGTGGTTCAAATTCGTGACTCACCACACTTCCCATGCTTGGGAAAGCCAGAGCGGGGCTCGGGCGATAACCGGTAAACATGTTGTGCGTGCCGCGTTCGTGGGCCGCTTCGCCGTGAGTCATGCTGCGGCAGATGGCGATCTTGTCCATCACCTTCGCGGTCTGTACCCAGCGTTCGTTGATGAACACACCCGGCACGTTAGTCTCGATTGAACTCATCGGTCCCCGATATTCAATCGGAGCGTAGGGTTTTGGGTCAAAGCTCTCCTGATGTGCCATACCGCCCGGCAGGAAAATAAAGATGACCGACTTGGCGGACCCTTCTTTGGTTTCGTAATTCTTGAGATCCGCCTGCGTCGACTGCATCTTCAGGTATTGAGCCAGCGTCAGGCCGATCCCGGCGCAGAAACCAACGTGTAGAAAATTTCTCCGTGAACTTCCACGAACCATTTCGAATCTCCAGGGGAAAATGATCAATCTGTAAGCCAATCCGATGACGACCGACAGTTGATGTTTGAATGTGTTATTGTCTGAGCAAGTGCTGAAGCACTTCAATCGGGTGGGATCTAAGGTGGGTTGCTTCGGGAAATTGCTTCCTGAATCTTGTCAGTGTTAAGCCGTCAGGCCAACTTGTCAACAATTCCAACCGAATTTAGCAGGTTGTGAATGGCAGAACTCTGAATGCCCCGACATTTCTCAGAATCAGCAGCACAGCCACTGCAGTTATCCTCGGTTTTAACACTGACGCAAACACTGACGCGCCTGAACATCGAGACATTCGTAAGATTCCCCGGACGGCGGACATTATTATCGGGAACATCGACGTCCAAAATCATCGAAACGTCGCGGAGTCCGTTTTTTCCGGTTTCCGACTGCGTTATTATCCATGATTCGCGCGACATCAAAGACCGTTGGAGTCTTCTCGCTGCGAGCGATTCAACTTTGGAATGTTCATCATCATGCCTGTGTCCTCTGTCTGCGAACCTGCTCAAATGTCCTGGCACGAAATGGCGGATGCCGTATTAAATGGCAAGTCGTTAATGCGTGAAGACGCATTGCGAATGCTGCGGGCTGGCGATGACGACCTGCTGACGATTCTGGACGCCGCGTATCGCGTGCGACGACGGTACTTCGGCAAAACCGTCCAGCTTTATTATCTGAAGAATGCCAAGAGCGGCCTTTGTCCGGAGGACTGCACTTACTGTTCACAGTCGAAAATCTCCGAAGCACCGATCGAAAAGTACGCCATGCTGAATGCCGAGCGACTGCTTGAAGGTGCCCGCAAGGCTGCTGAAAGCAAATCACGCACGTACTGTATTGTCGCCAGCGGTCGCGGCCCGACAGATCGTGAAGTCGATCATGTTGCGAATGTCGTGCGGCAGATTAAGGATCAGTACGGTCTGCACATCTGCTGTTGTCTGGGACTGCTGAAACCCGAACAAGCCGTGAAGCTTAAGGACGCAGGCGTAGATCGTGTCAACCACAATCTGAATACCAGCGAGCGTTTCCACGATGAAATCTGTACGACACACACATTCAAGGATCGACTCGAAACGCTCGACGTCTGTCGCAATGCCGGACTGGAATTGTGTGCCGGCATGATTGTCGGCATGGGCGAAGTTCATGACGATGTCGTGGATGTGGCCATGAAACTGGCGGAACTTCACGTCGAATCGATTCCAATTAATTTTCTCAATTCTATCGACGGCACGCCGCTGCAATCGGTCCACGAACTGGATCCGCGATTTTGCCTCAAGGTGCTGGCAATGTTCCGGCTGACAAATCCAAAAGCAGAACTGCGGATTGCAGGCGGTCGTGAAGTCAACCTGCGTTCAATGCAGGCCCTGGGGCTGTATCCGGCCAACTCGATGTTTGTGAGCGACTACCTGACAACACCCGGCCAGAAAGCAGAAGAAGATTTCCGGATGATTGCCGATCTGGGATTTGAAATCACCGCCGGTGACTACGAATCTTCTAAACTGCTGGAACTCTGGAAAGGTAAGCGTACACCAGTTCCATAATTGACAGATGGTCTACCGTGATGGGTTTCGAGTTTCGAAATCCTGACCGAGGAGACCAGTTCGATGAGTCGATTGAAGGGCGTGGAGTTACTGGAATTAT
>Ga0105046_10003229_pt1 | contig 25840 bp, 22 predicted proteins | sample MAT03_FD_78385 | JGI IMG/M metagenome (GOLD analysis project Ga0105046, IMG submission 78385) | Freshwater microbial communities from Lake Fryxell liftoff mats and glacier meltwater in Antarctica - MAT-03 (megahit assembly) | ecosystem: Environmental > Aquatic > Freshwater > Ice > Liftoff...
GCGTCGCCATCCTGCCGGGGGCCCTCAGTCCAGGCGTCGCCATCCTGCCGGGGGCCCTCAGTCCAGGCGTCGCCATCCTGCCGGGGGCCCTCAGTCCAGGCGTCGCTATCTTTGGCGGGGCCCCCGATGCGGCCTCGCCTCTCGAAGGCCGCGCGCAGGTCGTGGCACTCTTCGAAGTGGGTCTGCGGTCCGCGATGCGCCAGGCGGCGCTCGCGATGGAGAAGGCGGCAGAGCCCGAGCCCCATTCAGAGGGCCTGCGCTTCCTGTTGTCGCTTGGCCACAGTGCATCGGTACGCGGGCAGGACCTGCTCTTGGGGCTCGACGCGGAGATCGCCCTCGACGCGCTGGCGCACCCACAGCGCGAACCGTTCCCGCTGCGCGAGGACATCGCGGGCCTGGCGCGGGCTCTCGCATTCGAGCTCGGATGCGAAGTGGCGCTGCGTTTCAGCCCCAATTTCCCAGCCCAGGTGACGGGTAACCGGCGGCTCCTCCGGCTCGCGACCGCGGCCACGGTGCTGACGTGCGCTGAGCATGGACCCCAAGGTGCCGAGCTCTTGATCGAGGCGAGCCACGAGGACCTGAACATCACCGACGTCACGGTGCGCTTCGCGGTGAGCGCGACCGGAGCGCCGACCATCGGCGAGCTGCCGCTCCACCGCTCGCACGCGGCGGACAAAGCTCTGCCGGCGTTGCTCGGCCTGTCGCAGCTCGTGGAGCTCGCAGGTGGACAGGTCGACAGCAATGGCGCGGCAACGCAGCTTGGCTATTCACTGCCGGTCGTGCGCTACAAGCGGATCACCGGATCGACCCTTTACGGTCTCGGTGCGTTGATCGACCGCAGCGTGCTCGTCGTCGATCCCCGGTCGATCGGGCGCCTCACGATCTGTGAGCAGCTTGCGGCCTGGCGGCTGTCACCGACCGGGGTGGCGGGCGTGGCCGAGGCGTTGACGGTGGTCGAGCGGGCGCGCGTGGACGGTGAGCGCCTCGATCTCGTCGTCGTCTCCGGCTTTCTCGGCGAGCAACCCGAGATCGTGCGGCAGCTCGCGGAGCAGCTCGCGCTCGTCGGCCAGGCCAGAGTGATTTCGCTCGAGGACATCGAGACCCTGTGTCGACCGGTGGCGGCCGATCTCGCCGAGATGCCCGCGTTGGCGTTGCGCCGCATGCCGCGACCGCCGAGCCCGAATGAGCTCATCGCGGTGCTGACCGAGTTGCTGGTGCCGCGGCCAGTTCATCGCGAGGTCCCGGCACGAGGGCCCGGGCTCTCGCTCCTGGTGGCCGAAGACAACGTCGTCAATCAGACGCTGATGATGAAGATGCTCGAGCGGCGCGGCCACAGCGTGCGCGTGGCCGACAATGGGGCGGATCTGGTCGATCGCCTGTGGGAGGCGCCGGGCGAGTTCGACGCGGTCTTGATGGACATCCAGATGCCGGTGATGGACGGCTTGGAAGCGACCGCCGTGATCCGGCTGCGCGAGGCGCAGAGCCAGCGACCGCGGATGCCAATCATCGCTGTGACGGCACACGCCATGGGAGGCGAGCGCGAGCGTTGTCTCGAGGCGGGCATGGATGGCTATCTCGCCAAGCCGATCGTCGAACGGGAGCTGACGGCGTTGCTCGAGGCGATCGCGGCGCAGCCACGGCCCGGCACGGGCCCCGAGGCTCCAGTGCGGTCGACGACGGAGGTGTTCGATCGGCGGCGCGTGCTCGAGCTGGCGGCGGGTGACATGGACTTCTTGCGAGGTCTGGTCGCGCTCTTCGGGGACGACGCGCCTCGCCTCGTGAGCCAGGTCGCCGACCACCTTGCCGCGGGTGACGCGGAGGCGGCCTACCGCAAGGCGCACCAGCTCAAGGGGTCGATCGGTAACTTCGGCGCCGATCGGGCGTGCACGGCGGCCGCGGAGCTCGAGGAGCTCGCCCGCAACGGCGAGGTGGCGCGCGCGGCGGCGAAGGTGGCGCCGCTACAGCGCGAGGTCGACACGCTGGTCTCTGGGTTGCGGGCGCTGATCCGCGAGGTCGCGAGTTAGCGCCTCAGAGCACGAAACAGGTCGGAAACAATCGCACGATGCGGGGCTTGGCGTTGCTCGCGAAACGTGGGAATCCGAATCCCGCCGCGCTCACCGAAGCTCTCAGGCGAGCGCGCTTCGATGCGCGAAGAGCCTCTCTAAGGAGTTCCGACATGCCGACCTCTCCCCTGCGCGACTTCCTCGAAATCCCCTATGACCAGCTCGAGGAGATGAACCTCGCCGTGAAGCAGGCGCGCACCGACCGGAAGCCCGCCGATGTGCTTCGCGAGGAGCGCGTGCGCTATCTGAGCGACGAGAAGCGCATCAAGGCTGTCACCGTGTGCTTCACCGACCTCGAAGGTCGCCTGCACATGCTCGACTACGACAAGAAGTTCCTGCTCAAGAGCCAGGACAACCTGACGTTCGACGGCAGCTCGGTGCGCGGCTTCTCGGCCCAGCACGAGTCCGATCTGCGCCTGTCGCTCGACTGGCCGGCCTTCTACTGGCTGCCGGCCGACGTGTTCGGGCCGGGCAAAGTGCTGGTCTTCTCGGAGGTCATGAGCCGTGACGGTGCGCCATACGCGTCTGACATCCGCGCGCAGCTCAAGCGTTGGGGCGAGAACCTCTGGGCCAAGCAGCAGACGGTGTGCCACGTCGCGCCCGAGATCGAAGGCTTTCTCTTCAGGGGCCGCGACGCCGAGCGCCACTATAACGAGACCCGCAAGTTCGAGTACGTCTCGACCGGCGGCTACTACCACTCGCTGCCCGGCGACGCGCTGCGCACGTTCATCGACACCGCCGCCGAAGTGCAGCGCGCGATGGGCTTCCAGAACGAAAAAGACCACCCCGAGGTGGCGCCGAGCCAGTTCGAAATGAACTTCTCGTATGCCGAGGCGCTCATCACCGCCGACCAGGTGCAGCTCTACAAGCTCCTGTGCCGTCAGGTCGCGGCCAAGCTCGAATGCACTGCGAGCTTCCTGCCCAAGCCCGTCACCGGCGTGAACGGCAACGGCATGCACACCAACATGTCCTTCGCGAAGAGCGGCAAGAACCTCTACTGGGATCCGACCGGCGTCGACGGTCTCTCGGGCGAGGGTTGGCAGGCGATCGGCCGCATCCTCGATAACGCCCTCGACCTGGCGCTGGTGTTGAATCCGTCTGTCAACGCCTACCGCCGGCTCGACCCGCACTACGAGGCACCCAACCAGATCAAGGCGTCGGCCAACAACCGCGGCGCGATGGTGCGCATCCCGACCGGCAACGAGCGTTCGGCCCGCATCGAGGTGCGTTCCGTGGCGCCCGACGCGAACCCGTACATGGTGTTCTATACGCTCGCCAAGACGGCGATCGAGGGCAACTCGACCACCACGGTTGAGGCCGCCAAGGCCGGCACGCGCACGCTGCCAGACAACATCGGCACCGCCATCGACCACTTCACCAGCAGCACCTCCGTGCGCGACATGCTGGGCGAGGTGGTGCAGCGCAAGTTCGCCGAACTGAAGCAGATGTCGGCCGATCGCTGCGCCAAGGCGCTCGGGTCGATCATCAAGATCCCGGAGATCCAGTTCCATCATGAGGTCACCAACCAGTATCTCTGGTCGGACTTCTGAGAGTCGCCGCTGCGACGCGCGTGAGCGCGACGTGCAGAGTGCAAGGGCCGGAGTGAGTGATCGCTCCGGCCTTTTCTTTTCGACTCGCGCGCCCGCGCCGACGCCCTCGCTCGCGCCCGCGCCCACGCCCACGCCCACGCCCACGCCCGCGCCCCTCGCCCCAGCCCACGCTGCCTGCCCCCGTCCTCGCCTTGCGTGCCTGTTGCTCGGGCGCGTGCCCTTCTTCCGTGGACGGGTTCATCGACCAGTTGGTTCGCCGCTATGCGGCGCGCGCAGACGCGCAGGTCGCGCTGCGCACGCGCGTGCAGGAGGCCTTGCCCGAGATGGTCCGTGTGCTTGTCGCTGAGTTCGGGGCCACGCGGGTCATCCTCTTTGGCTCGATGGCCGGCGACACCCTCTGGGATGAGCCAGACATCGACCTGCTGGTCGCGGGGATCGATCCGGCGCTGCTCGGGCGAGCGGCGGGCCGGCTGTTCCTGCTCGCACCACTGCTGGTGGATCTCGTGCCGATCGAGACGGGGCGGCGCGAGGTCGTCGAGCGTGGGCTCTTGGCAGGCATCGTGCTCTATTCCAACTGACCGCGCGCCCATCGCCGACTCACGCCGGCTCGCTCGCGACATCGAAGTGGATCTGGGGACGCTCGATCGCGTTGGCTCGGAGATCGCGCGCGTGGTGGAGCGGCTCCCGCCGCTTGGCGAAGAGGCGACAGCCTCTGTCGGCGTGAAGGTGCATGTCTGGTACACCGGGCTCGAAGCCCCATGCTCGAGCGCGTCGCCCGGATCGTCGAGGGCAGCGAGGCGAGCGGGCCATCATCATATCAGGAGTTGCTTCGAGGCAGTGCGCTGTCGCTCGAGGATGTGCGGCCGGCAGTGACCCGGTTCACTCACTCCCACCGGCATCGCTCCGGCCGCTCAGGCGATGTGCATTGCATCGGCCTTCACGTTGAGGGAATCATGCCGATCCGATGAAGCCCATGCTCGTATCGCTCATCCTCTTGTGTGCCTGCGACGATGACCCCACGCAACGCGTGGATGCCAACGACGTCGCTGGCGACGGCGCGCCCGACGCGGTCGACGATTCGGCCGCGTCCGATACGGCCGACGCGGAGGTCGCGCTGTCGCCGCTGGTGCTCGGCGAGGCGGTGCCTGTCGGACGGGTCATCGCTGGGGTGGCGACAACGCCCGCGCAGCTCGTCGGTGGGCCGAAGGCCGAGGGTCTCCTGGGCGACCTCGTGCTCGCGAACGCGCGCGCCACGTTCGTCGTCGAAGGTGCGCGCCGGGCCGGCGGCTATCGCATGTGGGGTGGGAACCTGGTCGACGTGGTGGTCGACGGGCAGCTCGATCGCTTCGGCGAGATCTGGTTTGCCTGGAACCTCGAGGCATTCATTCCGACCTCGGCGACCGTCGTCTCGACCGGCGCGGATGGCGTCGCGCATGTGCGGCTCGAAGGCCGCACGGGGCCCTACGCGTGGCCCGACAGCTTTCTGCGGCCGCTCTTGAATCCGCCGCCGGCCGACCTCGCGGTGATCTACGACTATCGTCTGCGGCCGGATGCGGCGCGCCTCGAGCTTTCCGTGACGCTCGTCAACGACGGGGTCGACAAGGTCGAGCTCGAGCTGCCGATGGTCGCTATGAACATGGGCGACGGCGTGAAGAGCTATGCGCCGGGCGCGGGCTTCGGTGCGGTGCAGGCGAGCTTCGGCATGCCCTGGCTCGGCGCCGTCGGTCCCGATGCGTCGTATGCCGTGGCCTCGGACCTGCCGCTCGATGGCGTGTTCTCGTACGCGAACATGGACATCGTGAGACTGCCCGGGCAAGTCATCGCGCCCGGCGCGACGACCCTCTTGAACTTCGCGTTCGTCGCGTCGAACGATGGCACGCCCGGCATCGACGCGCTCGTGCCCGCCTCCACCGCGACCACCACGATCGCCGGCACCGTCTCGGGAACCGACACGACCGACACCTGGGTCACCTTCACGCGCGACTTCGCGGTCGGCGCGTTGGCGGTCATTCGCAGCGGGCGTGATGGCCGCTTCGAGGCACGTGTGCCGCCTGGCAGCTGGACCGCGACCGTCTACACCGGAACGACCCGCGGCTCGAGCGCGACCGTCACCGCGCCGGCGACCGATGTGGCGCTCGCGCTCGCCGCACCCGCGGTGATTTCGCTGGTCGTGGTCGACAAGGACGGTGGCGCGTACCTGCCGGCTCAGGTCACGCTCTACCCGCTGGACGAGGGCTGGGAGTCGCCACTGGCGCCGCCTGCAGTCCGGCTCGGGCGCGACTGGGGTGCCGGCCGCGCGACCGTGGTGTTCACGTCGCCGGCGGGCGAGACGAATACCTACGTGTCAGCCGGGCGCTATCGGCTGGTCGCGTCACGCGGCTACAGCTACGAGCTCGCGAGCGCGGAGCTCACGGTCGAGGGCGGCAAGAACTACGGTCTCCAGCTCGAACTCGTCCGCGCCGTCGACACGACCGGTTGGTCGGCCGCCGACTTCCACCTGCACGCGACGTGGAGCTCGGATTCGGATGTGACGTACGACACGCGCGTGCGCCAGGCGGCCGCAAGCGATGTCGCGTTGCCGGTCCTGACCGAGCACGCCTACGTCGGTGATCTCCTGTCGGCCGCCGAGCTCGCGGGCGTCTCGGACTGGGTCGCGGCCATCGCCGCACAGGAGGTGACCACCTTCGAGTACGGCCACTTCAATGCGTTTCCGTTGGTCTACGACCCCGACGCGCCCTCGGGTGGCGCGGTGTTCGAGCATGGTCACGAGGGCGCGGGGTTGTTCGCGGCGATGCGCGCGCAACAGCCCGATCCCATCATCATCCAGGTCAATCACCCGCGCTCGCAGTTGCCGATCTTCGCCTACTTCGACTACGTCGCGCTCGACGCCGTGACCGGCACCGCGGCGAATCCCGCGCGCTTCACGACCGACTGGGACATGATCGAAGTGTTCAACAGCCGCTGCCTCGGCTCGGAGCAGAACCGGAAGACCCGCCTCGACTGGATCGCCCTCACCAACCTCGGCTGGAAGAAGACGCTCTCGTCGGGCTCGGACAGCCACTCGGAGGCGGCCGGCATCGGCCACCCGCGGAGCTGGGTCAAGGTCGACCGCGCCGCCGTGCAGCTCGATCCGCAGGCGATCGTGGCGCCGCTCAGAGCGCGCCAGACGTTCGTGTCGTGTGGCCCGTTCGTGCGCTTTGCGACGAGCGGTGGCCAGGGCATGGGCGAGCTCGGCGCGGTCGATGGCGACGGTGAAGCGCAGCTCGCGGTGACGGTCGAGGCGCCGAGCTGGATCGCCGTCGACCGCGTCGACCTCTTGGAAAATGGCATTGTCATCGAGACGTTCGCACCGGTCGACAACCATCGCGGCGACGATCCCGACCGTCCGGCTGTGCGCTTCGACGGCGTGTTCGCGGTGCAGCCAGCCGCCGATGCGTGGTACGCGATCGAGGTCGTCGGCTCGGGCTCGCTGGCACCGGTCGAGATGAACGACGCGCCGTACGCGCTCACCAACCCGATCGAAATCGACGCCGATGGAGACGGCGTGTGGACGCCACCGGGCAACCTATGAGCTTGGCTTCGTCGCGGCCCCTCGGCCACGCGCCTCGCTTCGCGAATTCGGGTCGGTCCTCGGCCCGGGCGCGGCGAAGGCGTCTACACCCCGCCATTGCGACTCACGCTGAGAAAGCCCGGCGCAGTGCTGCCAGCAAGGCATCATCGGGCGTTGGCGCGTCCGTCCGGTCGGGTCCGCTTGCCTCGATGACATCGGGTCGCGCCCGGCGCAATGCGACGAAGCCCACGTTCCAGGGCTTACCGCTGCGTACCAGGTGCTTGGGTGCCAGGCGTGCGGGTAGCGCCACCGCCAGACCTCGCCGCGCGATCGTCAGGGCCGACGCCAGGTCGTCTACCTCCAGCAGGACCCGCCGCGGCCGGTCGCTGGGCCAGCCATCCCACGGCCCGAGGCTGGCTGCAGCCATGGGTTCCTCGTCGCTCTGCGTCGGCCCGTAGACCCCCCAGCGCAGCTCCCCGAGTGGAAGGTGGGCGATGTCCTTGTGGCGCACGCCGACGGGCTCGGGCACGATCGCGAGGTCGATGGCGCCGCGAAGCAACGCGGCAAACGCTGTCATTCCCAAGGCATGAGTCGCCAACGAGGCGCCCTGTGCGAGGGTGCCGAGGACCTCAGCAACAATCGGCGCGATCGCAGCCGGAGCGTGGATTCGAGTCGTAGCCTCGTCCCGCCGCGTCGTCGCGTCGTCGACCGCGCGCATGGCACGACGGACCACGAGCAGCAGGCCTCTGCCCTCGTCCGTGAGCCGCAAGCGGCGACCGTCGCGGTGGAACAGCGGACGACCCACTGCCTCCTCTAGGAGCTTCAGCGAGCGCGACAACGCCGGTGGTGACAGTGCGAGGTAGCGCGCGGCCCGACGCAGATTCTCCGTCTCGGCCACCGCGCGAAACGCCGGCAACCAACTCCATAGCGCGGCGATGCGGCGCATTGGCAGGTCATCCCCGGTGGTGCTCGGCGTCCTCTTGTTCACCCTGGAAGGGCCTCCTTGCTGTTCAGTTTTTTGGAACACACTGTCAGCAATGACGCAACAGCACGCGGGTAACCAGTCCGTGCCGGGTGGCACACAGACATCGGGTTGACACGTCGCAGCGTCGTGTCGTCCCGCCACGCGCCACGGCGCCAACTCGCCAGTCCGATCGGAGCTACTCACATGCGATTCAAACCGACCCCCTGGAACCTGCTGGTAGGCCTCGCCATCACGAGCTCGAGTCTCGCACTCGCAGGCTGTGGCGACGACACCAAGAAGGTCGCTGGCGACACCAAGGTCGATGCCGTCGACGGCGCTGAAGTCGGTTGCCCGGCGGGCTGTCCGGCCGGTTGCCCCGCTGGCTGCCCGACCGATGTCGCGGGCGACGCTGCCGGCTGTCCTGCGGGCTGCCCGACCGACGTCGCTGGCGATGCCGCGGGCTGCCCCTCCGGCTGCCCGACCGACGTCGTTGGCGATGCCGCCGGCTGCCCCTCCGGCTGCCCGACCGACGCCAGCGGCATGGCGGATCGGTAAGACGGCGTGGTGCTCAGCGGTGTGGGCATAGGGTTGCGCCAGGAGCACTGGTCGGTACTCCCCACGGTCGAGCGCCAGTTGGATTGGCTCGAGCTCGTGCCCGAGAACTTCGTCGCCTGCGGGGGCAAGGCACGTCGTGTGCTCGGGGCGTGTCACGAGCGCTGGCCGCTCGGCGTGCATGGCGTCGGGTTGTCGCCAGGCGGCCCTGACCCACTCGACAGCGAGTTGCTCAGCGGGCTCGGTCGACTCTGCGACCAGCTCGGCGTCGACACGATGACGGAGCACGCGTCCTGGAGCCGTGCCCATGGGCGGCACTTTCACGATTTGTTGCCGCTGCCGCTCACCGAGCCGGCCGCGCTGCACCTCGCCGGGCGCGCGCGCGCGATACGGCAGGCACTCGGACGGCCCCTGCTGCTCGAGAACATCACCTGGTACGCAGCCATGCCGACCGGGGGCGAGCCCGTCATGACGGAAGGTGATTGGCTCACGTTGGTGTTGTCCGAGGCCGACGCCGGGCTTCTCCTCGACGTGAACAACGTCTACGTCAACGCCCTCAACCATGGGCTCTGTCCCGAGGCGGTCCTTGCGTCGCTACCGCTCGAACGCACCGGGCGCATCCACCTCGCGGGTCACGTCGAGCGTGACGGCATGCTCGTCGATAATCACGGTGCCCCTGTGATCGAGCCGGTCTGGAAGCTGTTCCAAAGCGCTCTCCGGCGTACCGGCCCGGTGCCGGTGTTGGTGGAATGGGATCTCGAGATTCCCGCGCTCGACCGGGTGCTCGACGAAGCCGACCAGGCTCGTGCGATCCTGTTGGATGTCGCCAATGAGAGAGCCAGGGCTGCGTCGCCCAAGGTGTCATGAGCGAACCCGACCCACACGCGAGTGTCGTCGCGTTCTTCGATCGGGTGGTCCCGTTCCTCAGCGGGCAGACCACGTGCGAGGAGCTCGCCGCGCAGCTCGGCCCGTCGCGCTCGCCGCCACGTCGGCTCCTGTTCTATCAGCGTCTGATGGCCGCCAATGTGCGCCGCATCCTGCGCGCCGTGTTTCCCGTCGTGGCAGACATCATTGCGCACCCTGAACGGGTCGGGCTCGCCACCGTCACGAGCTGGGAGCGTCTGAGCAGCGACTTCATTGCAGCCCACCCGACAGCGCACTGGAGTCCGAACGCGCTCGGGGCCGCATTCCCGGAGTATCTGGAAGCACGCGTCGACCTGCCGCGAGGCCTGGCAGATCTCGCGACCTGGTGTCTTCAGCTGCTGGCGGCGCGCACCGCTGAAGCCGGCGTCGGGCACCTGGCCGCCGGGGTCAGCGCCGCGCACCATCGCTTCGACGTCGCGAGGCTGACGGCCAGTTTGGCGGAGGCGACGCCCGGGGCAGCGCTTCGTGAGGACCTCGCCGCGGCCGCGCGCGGACCGGCGATCGTGCTGGTCGCCTATCGTCTCCCAAGCGGCGACGTTCGCGTGTTGCGTCCGGATCCGTTCGAGGTCGCCGCCCTCGGACTGGCCTCGGGCGAGGTCGACCGAGACGCGCTCGGCGCCCTTCAGGTCGACCGCCTGGCGGACGCTCGAGGACGACTCATCGCCCTGGGCTTGATCATCGACGCCGGAGAGTGCGGATGAGCCCCCACCGCGTCTCGCTCTCGGGCGCGCTTTGGTGCGCGTGGCTCATCGCTGCCGGCTGCGGCGGCCTGCCAGAGGGGGTCAGCGTCATCGCGACCACCTCCGAAGCGATCGTCGACCCGGTGGCTCGCATCGAGCTCATACCGCCCATCCAGCTCCCGACCGGACGCGAGCCACCGACCCGGATCCGCGTGCTGCTCTCGCTGCCCCCAAATGGCGCCATCGACGTCTTCGACCCGGCGGCCGCCGAGCCCGAGATGGTCTTCCCCGCTGGCACAGTGTTCGACCGGGTCGACGAAGTACGCCAGGGTTCGCGCTGGCTCATCACGGACGTACGCGGCACGACACTTGGCGCAGAAGGCCAGCGCTTCCACCTGTTGCGGCCCGATGCGCCCGCGGACGGCACGACCCTATGGGGCTATGCGTGGCCGGCCGGGCGTCGTGACCTCGATCGCTTCGTTCACAGCGCCATCGCGGAGGCGATCGAGGGGGGCCGCGGTCTGGTCGACCCGCGCCGCGGAGCAGCGGTCGCTGCGGGGCTGCGCGAGCGCAGCGACTGCATGCGTTGCCATGAGCCTGAGCGCCGCGATACGACCGAGGCCGCGCTCGTGCATCGCGGCACCGACAGGGCAGGGTTGCATCTGCCCCGGACGATGTTCAGCGAGTCTGCCCCGCTCGAGCGCTATCGTCCCAACGATCCGAATGAGCCGTCCCAGGCTCTCACCATCGCCTGTGGCGCCGGTCGGGCCACGGAGAAGATCATCCCGGGCCGCCGTGGCGGTGCGGCTGCGAGGTACTGGACCTGCTCAGAGGGTGGCAGCCCGTTTGCGCACTTCGATGTGCGCACTGCGATGCAGCTTGGCGATGCCCATGCAGACGCGGTGTGCGCGAGTCGCCGCGCGCCCTACGCCCGCATGACGCCGCGGGCTCGAGCGGCTTTCACCCTGCTCCTCGAGATGTGCCCGGCAACACCTGCCGGCCGCTCGCTTGTCACGCTCCCAGCAAAGCCACCGGAGGTAAATTGAACTACTTGTTTGCAACGCTTTCCATTTCGTTCCTGCTCTTCGCCACCAGCGCATGCGACGCCGCGGCGGACGGCCCGACCCCTTTCGCAATCGACGAAGCCGCCATCGCCGAGGCGACCGTCGCGTTCGATACCGGCGACTTCATCCAGATCTCCGCCGCCGCCGTCCCAAGCCGCCACGACTCGCCGAACGTCAGGGTATGGGTCACGAAGAACGCGGAGGCGGCCTATCGCGCGACCGACGTCGGCGCCGTTTCTGGCGATGCCACCAACACACGCTTTCCTGTCGGCGCGATGATCCTGAAGGAGCAGCGACAGGCCGACGGCGCGCTCGCAGCATTCACGGTGATGGTCAAGGGCCAAAGCGGCTACGCGCCCGCGACGAACGACTGGCACTGGCAGCGCATCGCCGCGGACGGCACGACCACGCACGCCGGCCAGGTGCAATTCTGCATCGATTGCCACACGCCGCGAGCCGGCGTGGACTGGGTCTTCGGGGTACCGGCGCAGAACCAGACGCCCTGAAGCACACGGTCGGCAGCGGTCGTCAGGTGCGCCGACATCATCGGCACTCGATGGGGGCCGCGGGCCGTCCGCTTTGGGTGTCCAGGCGGGTCAGATGTGATATCGGAGCAGCGTGGTGCGTCCGTAGCCGCCACGCCCAACTGCCCAGGAAAGGGACCTCCGATGCGTCTGCCGCTGATGTGCTCGTTCATCGCCTCGACCTTGCTCGCCGCCGCGTGTGGTGGGCCGGGCGGCCCCAAGACCACGCAGGAGGTCGGCGACACGGTGCTGGCGGCCCTCGTCGCGAAGGATTGGACGGCGCTCAAGGGGCTCTACGTGACCCCCGATGTCATCATGTCGGCGTGCGCCCAGATGCCGGCCGACAAGCTCTCGGGGCTCACCAAGGAGTTCGCCGAGGAGGCGACCGAGGCCGAGGAGAAGTTCAAGAAGTGCCTCGACATCGACTGGACCGGCGCGAAGATCAGCGCGGTCTCGGGCGGCGAGGCGAAGAAGCCGGTCGAGGGCTGCGGCGGCAAGGTCGTGCAGTCGAGCGACATCGAGCTCAAGGTCGAGGTCGGCGCCAAAAAGTACGACGTCAAGGTGAACGACCCGGCCCTCATCGAGGGGCACTACGCGCTCATCGAGGGCGTCCGCTGCAAGGCGCCCGAGCTGTCGTGCGACGACATCTACGCCAACATGGTCAAGATCGTCGCCACCGCCACCGATGCCAAGGAAGGCGAGAAGGACATGTTCTCGGGCGCGGCCGACAAGAAGGCCGAGTTCGCCAAGATGTGCGGCGAGATGCGCGGCAACGCGACGTTCGCGTCGATCCTCACGTGCGTTGGCGACGCCAAGAGCTACGCCGACATGAAGGCGTGCGAGGACAAGGCCAAGGCGGACGCGGCCAAGGAGCTCGAGGCGGCACCCGCCGAGAATATGGCGGCGGCGGCTCCGGCCGTGCCGGGCGCTCCTGGCGACGACCCGTGCGCCAAGTACTTCGCGAAGTTCAGCGCCTGCGTCGAGGCGATGCCCGAGGCGCAGCGTGACCCGATGAAAAAGGGGCTCGACTCGGTCAAGGCGGCGATGGCCGGACGCACCCCCGAAGAGACGAAGCTCACGTGCAACGCGGCGCTCGGCGCGGCAAAGCAGTCGCTGGCCCAGCTCTGCCCGTCGGTGAACTGGGACTGAGCGGGTGGAGATTTCCGCGCTCCAGAAGGCACTCGAGAAGGACAAGCCCGCACCGGTGTGGCTCATCCAGGGCGAAGAGCTGTGGCTGGTCGAGCAGGCCGTGCGCCTCGTCGTGACGGCGGCGGTCGGGCGCTTCGACGATCCTATGCTGGTCACGCGGGTGGACCTCGCCGAGGGCAAGAAGGGCGCGCGCGAGGTGCTCGCCGCGTGCCGGTCGCTGGGCCTCTTCACGTCGAAGGTGGCCGTGCTGGTGCGGGGCGCGGAGCTCCTCGACAAGCGTGCCGAGGACAAGGAGGAGCTCGCGAAGTACGCCGAGAATCCTGCGCCTGGTGCGACGCTCGTGCTGAAGGCGAGCGAGAAGTTGGATGGCCGTTCGTCGTTCATGAAGCGCATGACGAAGGCGGCCAAAGTCCTGACCTACGAGCCGCTCAAGCCGTGGCTCGCCGAGAAGTGGGTGGCGGACCGGGCCCGCCAGATAGGCCAACGCATCGACAGCGACGCGGTGAAGCTGGTGGTGGATCTCGTCGGGTCGAGCTTGATGGGGCTCGAGCAGACGCTTCAGCAGCTGTCGCTGTATGTCGGGCCGGGCAAGGCGATCGGCCGCGCGGACGTCGAGAATGCGCTGGCGGCGACGCGCGCGCATTCGATCTTCGAGCTGGTGGACGCTATCGCGCTGAAGAAGGCGACGCAGGCGATTCGCGTGGTCGACGCGATGCTCGAGCAGCGTGAGTATCCGCCGGTGATCCTCGGCGCCATCGTGCGGCACTTCCGGCAGCTGGTCGACGCCAAGGCGATCTTCGACGCGGGCGGCGACGCGCAGGCGATCGAGCGGCAGCTGAAGGTGCACGAGTTCGTCGCGAAGAAGCTCGCCGAGCAGGTGGGTCGCTTCGACCATGTGACCCTGCGCGCGGCGTTCGAGGAGTTCTTCCGGACCGAGCTCGAGCTGAAGTCGACGCGGGTCGACCCGGTGTTGCGACTCGAGGGGCTCTTGCTGCGGCTGTGCGCGCCATCGCCCGTCGTGCGGCCGGCGGCACGCATGGGGAGACGGGCATGACGCGGCACGGTGGGTTGGTCGTGATGGCCGCGGTCGGGCTGCTTGCGGCGTGTGGTGCGGACGACGCGAGGGTGGCGGCCGACCCGTCGGACCTCGGGATCTTCTTTCCTGATGGGACTGGGGCGGGTGAGGTGCTCGCGCCTGAGGTGGACACGAGCGCGCCCGACGTGGACACGAGCATGGTCGAGCTGGACACGAGCGGGCCCGAGCCGGACACGACCACGCCCGAGCCGGACACGACCACGCCCGAGCTGGACACGGCTATGCCCGAGCTGGACACGACCACGCCCGAGCTGGACGCGACCACGCCCGAGCTGGACACGGCTATGCCCGAGCTGGATGCAGCCACGCCCGAGCTGGACACGGCCACGCCTGAGGTCGACACGAGCGGACCCGAAGACAGCGCCGCGCCCGAGGTGGACACGAGCGCCACGAGCTGCCAGACCGGCGGCTGCGAGACGGACGTCGCGACCGTCGGCAACACCTGCGCCACTGCCTACATCATCGGTCGCCCCAACGCGCAGACCGGCTTTGGCCACGCCGGAACCACCGCCGGCGCGGGCAACGATTCGGACTTCCCGCAAGCCGTGTGCGGCGACTCGCAGTCCGATCGCTTCTATCAGATCTACCTGAAGGTCAGTGAGCAGCTCACGGTCAACGCGAATCCCCAACCCGCGTCCTTCGATCTGACCTTCGGCCTCTACCGCGGCCAGGCTTGCGAGACGCCGATCACCTGCGTCGACTCCGACGCCAACGGCATGACACCCGACCGCATGCTCTATCAGGCGACCGTCGAAGGCTGGCACACCCTCGTCGTCGACGGCCGCAATACCGAGGGTGACTACACCCTCGTCGTGACGCTCGACTGCTTCGAGGACGACTGCTGCTGCCGTTGAGCAACCGCACCTTGGAAGTAAGTCGCGCAACCTCGATTGCCAGGAGCAGGCCCGACATGACCGATCCCTCCCTTGTCCCAGCAACCGCGCCGCTCATCACGACCGAGACACGTGGGCGGGTGCGCCTCATCGGGCTCGCGCGGCCGGCCAAGCGCAACGCATTTACGACGACCATGCTGGCCGAGCTGGCGGCGGCGTACACGGCGTTCGAGGACGATGCCGAGGTGTGGGTCGCGCTGCTGTTCGCGCACGGCGATCACTTCACGGGCGGGCTCGATCTCGCCGAGGTCGGGCCGGCGGTTGCGAAGGGGGCGGTGCTGGTCCCGGATTCGGGTGCGACACCTGGGGTAGACCCGCTCGACCTCTGGGGGCGGCGGCGCACGAAGCCCGTCGTCTGCGCCGTGCAGGGGACCTGCCTGACGATCGGCATCGAGCTCATGCTCGCGGCCGACGTCGTGATCGCAGCAGCGGGAACGCGCTTTGCGCAGATGGAGGTCAAGCGCGGGATCATGCCCTTTGGGGGCGCGACGCTGCGCTTCCCGGCGGCGGCGGGGTGGGGGCGCGCGCTGAAGTGGCTCCTCACGGGGGACGAGTTCGACGCGAACGAGGCGCTCGCGATGGGGCTCGTCGCCGAGGTCGTGGCCGCCGGAACGGAGTTCGACGTGGCGCTGGCACTGGCCGAGCGGATCGCCCAGCGGGCGCCGTTGGCGGTGCGGGCGACGCTTGCGAATGCGCGGCTCGCGGCGGAGCAGGGGCGCGAGGCGGCGTTGGCGGCCTTGATGGCGACGGCGCGCCCGCTGTTCGCGACGGCGGACGCGATGGAAGGGGTGCGCTCGTTTCTCGAGCGGCGCGACGCGACGTTCACAGGGAAGTGAGCGGCGGGAGGCGCGCGAAAGCGAGGTGACTCGACGCGCCTCCGCCGCTACCGTCCGGGCGATGAAGTCTCTCGTGCTGGCGCTGTTGACGGTTCCCGCTCTCGCTCAGACCGCCACGGCGGCGCCACCGCGCACGACTGAGACGCGCCCCTGGGCGATCGTCATCGAGCACGGTTTTGGCGCGACGACCGGCCTCATGGGCGGAGCGCTCAGCTACCAGGCGACGCCCGAGCTGGCGGCGAGTGTCGGCTTCGGGTTCGGTGCGACCGGCTGGCAGCTCGCCTTGCTCGGGCGCTGGTCGCATGGCATCGGTCGCTCGCTGAGCCACGCGTGGGTTGTCGGCTTCGGGCCGTCACTGGCCTTTCGCGGCGAGAGCCTCGGCCAGTGGAACATCGAGCACCGGGACGACCTCGTCGTCGCGCCGGACGACGTGTTCTACACGGTCTGGCTCAACGCCGAGGTCGGCTGGGAGTACCGCGCGCAGTGGGGCGGCGTGTTCCGCACGGTGCTCGGCGCCGGGTTACGCCTGGCTGACAATCAGCGTCACCTGTGCGCGGGCGTGCCGACCGGCGGCAACCAACCCGAGAGTAGCTGCAACCCGCCCCACTTCGGACCGGGGTCGATCTACACGCGGGTGCTGGTGCTGCCCTACTTCGGGTTGGCCTACGGCTACGCGTTCTGAACGAGGCGCGGGCGTGGGCGTCGGCGCGGGCGTGGGCGAGTGCGCCCACGTCAACTCACGGTGCGCAGATCCAATTGACAACGTGCGCGCCAATATCCGCGTTCGACAGCGTCTCGACCAACGTCCCGGCCGGCAGCCCGAGCCACTCGTTGCGTGCGCTCGTCCAGGTGGGGTTGCCCGCCGAGATGTCGGGCGCGCGCCACAGCACGTAGTCCTCGGTTGCGGCGCTATCACCGACCAGCCAGCCCGCGCCGGGGTCCTCTCCCTCGACGCCGATCGCGTCGATCACCGTCGCCGCGACGCCGAGCTTCACGAGCCCGATGTAGTCATCACCGTTGAAGCTCGGGAGCAGCGTCGCGCCGCCGTTCTGGTCGCACACCGCGAGGATCGATGCGTCGCTCTGACCGTGGCAGACGACCCAGGTGTCACCGTTGGCCAGCAGCGGGCTCAGCCCGTTGGCGCCGACCAGATCGAACTTGCCGCCCGCGGCGACGTCGGCGCCGTTGTTCGCGCGCCAGATCTGATAGTCGCCGAGGTCGACCGCGCGCCCGGTGCCGTTATAGATCTCGAGCACCTTGTTCTGGCCCGCACCCGACTCGACGTACTCGCTGAAGAACAGGTCGGGCGCGCACTTCGCTTCGGGCAGGTACGGCGTGACCAACACGAAGTAGCCACCCACGAACGTCGGGTCGACCGCGTCGACGACCATCGAATAGGTGCCGGCCGGCAAGAAGAAGCCGAGCACGTCGATCTCGCCCGCGAACCCGTTGTCGACCTGCCCGATGCAGGCCGAGCCGGTGTCGCACAGGTCCCCGCCGAAGAGTCCGAACACGGTGTCCGTGCCGTCGTCCGCCGCCACGCCGACGATGTAGTCGCCAGGGGTCGTTATCTCGAACGTGAACACCTCGTCGGGCGTGCCGCGGCCGCTGCTGGCCGGGCCGGACAGGGCCTCGCAGTCGTCCAACACGTAGTCGTCGCTGACCCCCTCCGCCCCGAGATCGCCGACCTCGGCGAAGTCACCGACGTCGTCTTCGATCATCTCGTATGGCGCCACACACGTGTCGCCCGTGTCGTCGAGGCACACCCCGAGCTCGCACACCTCGCCAAACGCACACGCGCAGGTGCCGCCGCAACCGTCGTCGATGGCGCAGTCGCCCGGTTCGCACAGCGGCACACACGCCGTCGCGATGCGGATACTGTACCCGCCCGCGGCGAAGCTCGCCCAGGTGTCGATGACGAGGCTGTAGGTCTTGCCGCTGACGAGCGCGTGGTCGAAGCTGTCGACTTCGCCCGTGCCGCCATTGTCCACGTAGCCGACACAGGCCGCGTCGGCGCAGCCGGGGCCCTCGTAGAGGGTGTAGAAGACGTCGCTGTCGCTGTCCGAGGTGACCGCGATCGTATAGCTGCCGCTCGTCGCGACCGTAAACGACCACACCTCGTCGGGGGTCCCTTCGCCGTCGTCCGGGAAGCCCGCGCCCAGCAGATCACAGGTCCCGACCGTGACGTTGTCGCTGATGCCCGCCAACGACAGATCCCCGCTGCCCGTCAGCACACCCGCCGCCCCGCTGAGTGCCCGCGGCGACGCACAGGTGTTGCCCGGCAGCGCCTCGTCCTCGCATCGGCCCGTCAGCCCGCAGACTTCGCCTGCGCCGCAGCCGCAGGCGCCACCGCAGCCGTTGTCGCCCCCGCACGCGCCAACGACGCACACCGGCGTGCACGCGCTGACGGCGATGTCGTAGCTGCCGCCCGCGTTCGCGAGGTAGGTGTCGACCACCAGCGAGACCGTCGCGTTGGCCGCGAGCCCTTCCAAAAGGAGGCTCTCGGGGTCGCCCGAGAAGCCGACATCGGTCGCCTCACTGGCGCACGTCGGGCCGCAGGTGTTGCCGCTGAACGCATACAGCAGCGGGTCCGACGCGTCGCTCGGGGTGACGACCACGCGCCAGTTGCCGGCACTGGGCGCCGTAAAGCGCCAGACCTGGTCCTTGCCGCCCGCGCCATAGTCGCCCGAGGCGATACCGCCGCAGAGCTCGCCAGTGTAGTCGTCGCTGACCGCGCTCTCGAGCGCGAGCGTGCCGCTACCGCGATAGGCGCCCGCCGACAACGTCAGCGCCTGCGCGTTGCCGCACTCGTCACCCGCGAGCGCCGCCACCGGCGGGCTGAAGGTCAGCGTATAGGGGCCCGCGACCGCGTCGGTGGTGACGTCGGTGTAGGCATCGACGACTGCGTAGATCGTCGCTCCCGCGGCGAGCTTGAGGTGCACCACATCGGCGTTCTCGGGGCCGGTTCCAAAGCCATCGTAGCCGGCCCCGCACACGGGGATCCCGCCCGCCGGGCAGCTCGTGAGGATATAGAGACCGAGGTCGACGAGCTCTGACGTCAGAGCGATCGTATAGACCCCGGCGCTCGGCGCGGTCATCGCCCATACCTCGTCATTTGCCGACACGCCCTCGTCCCAGTCGAAGCCTGGGCACTCGCCCGCGAAGGCCTCGTGATCGTCATCGCGGTCGGTCGTATCGCCGCTGACGCCGACCGGCTGCGTCCAGCTCGCCGGCAACGTCACGACGCGGGGCGCGCTGCACGACTCGCCCGAACCGGGCGTGACGGTGTCGCTGCCCGCGTCGCCGCTGGTGGCGTCGCTGTCGCCGCTGGTGGCGTCGGCGTCGCTGCTGGTGGCGTCGCTGTCGGGCTCGTTCGTGTCGACCGTATCGCGGCCGGTGTCGGGCTCGTTCGTGTCGACCGTGTCGCGGCCGGTGTCGGGCTCGCCCGTGTCCTCGGCGACCTCGGCCTGGACCTCGGTCTCGGCCTGGACTTCGGTCTCCGGCTGGGTCTGCGTGTCCGCGTCCCCGACGGTCTCACCGACCGTCTCCCCGACCGTCTCGCCGACCGTCTCTCCCCCGTCGAATAGCACCTCACCGATCGCATCGGTCTCGGCGCCGCCGCTGACCTTGTCGTCGCCACATGCCCCGAGCGCCAGCGCGAGGCTCACGCCGACGCCGACCACACCACGCTTCTCACTGAAATAGCTGCTGACGCGCATCGCGATTCTCCCACGGGACTGCTTCGAGCTGATTCGAGCGGCGGGACCCTATACGACTGAACGCCGTGTCTCAATGAGATTCCGTTCGGTCACTATTGGACGGCTGTCAGCTCAGCGTGAAGGCGTTGTCATGGCGAGCAGGCCTTCAGTCCAGGCTTCGCCATCCTGCCGAAGGCGCAGTCAGTACGGCTCGCCCTTTCCCCAGCAACGCTCGAACTCGTCCGCGAACGCCCTCAAGAGGTCAGGGTCATCGCTGAGCACGATGTTCTCGGCGTTCTCGTCGTTGGCGCTGCGGGTCCAGTTGTAGCTTCCGGTGAGCACCAGCTTGCCGTCGAAGATCGCGAACTTGTGGTGCATGTGCACGGGCGTACGATCGATTCGCACGGCGATCCCGGCGCGCGCGAAGCGCTCGATGTCGGACCCGAGGTCGTTTGACTTATCGTTGTCGCTGATGATGCGCAGCTTCACGCCGCGCGCGTGCGCGTTCAGGATCGGCTTGGAGATCCGGTCGTCGGTGATCGTGAACACCGCCAGATCGGCCCGGTCGTGCGTCGCGTCGAGCGCGCGAACGATGTGATGCACCACGTGGTCGCGCGGCGAGAAGTACGCCTGGGAGGTCATGGGCTGGTTACGGCGAGCGCCACCCGCATCTCGACGTCGAGCGCGCGCTTCTCGTTGGGCAGCGCCAGCTCGAGCGACATCGCAATCCGGTTCTTGGCGTTCAACGCGACCGGCAATACCTTGCCGAGGTCGACTTCGATCGTGCCGTCACCGCTGCCTGTGAGGCTCTTGACGTCGGCCGCGAGCCCGCCCGCAAACGTGCTCTCGAGCTTGCCCGGCGGGGCCGCCAGGGTCACCGTGAAGCGCAGCGAGACACGCTGGCCTTTGACCGCCGTGACCTCGAACGTGGTCGTCTGGTCGAGGGTCATGCCCGCTTCGACGACCTTCTGGCTGACCTCCCACTTCGCGCCGACGCCGATCGCCTCTTCCGGGAACGGCACCGTCATCTGGTCGATGGCGCGCTCGAATCCCTGCATCACGGGCTTCAGCGCCGCGGTCGCCATGATGCCGTCGCTGCCGGCCGGCGCCGCCAGCGCGAACTGGTGCGACACGCCGCGTGCGCTAGCAACCTTGTCACCCGTGAGCCCTTTCATGCCACGGATTACCTCGGCCAGCTTCTCGCCGGCGCGCGTGCCGCCGGCCGCGGCCCCCTCGGCGAGGTCGGCGTCGGTTATCGTCAGGCCAAAGCGCGTCTCGCCCGTCGCGTCGACGGCGGTGACCTTCGTGCCGATCGTCATGCGCGTCTTGGGCAGCAGCGTCGGCATCTTCTGGCCGGTCGCGCCGAGTTCGAGCTCGGTCGTCATCGCCAGGTTGGCGATCTGCTCGGACCCCGTCTGCGCGGCGTAGCGCATCGCCGTGCGTGGCTCCGCGCCGGCAAGGACGAGCTTCACGGTGGCATCGTCGTGAGCGACCGCAGCGGCATCCGGCGTCGCTACCGCTGTCTCGGTTGTCGCTGCGGCGACGTCAGGCGCTACCGTCGCGGCGGCATCGGGCGACGGTGTCGCGGCGGCATCGGGCGCTACCGTCGCGGCCGCGTCGGGTGACGTCGAGACCGTGCTATCCGCGGCCACGATGGCCGCGTCCGGCGCGCTCGCAGGCGGGCTGCCTTTACAAGCGAAGAGGGCAAACACCGTGCCGACGAGCCAGAACTTTGCAGTCATACGAGCCTCCTGTGGGGCTCTGGGTCTAACGCTCTCGACGCTCGGCCGTCAACCTGGCGACTTACGGCGGGTGTGATCGAAATCGAGGGGATCCATGCGGAGGACTCGTTGTCGTTCGGCCTCATGCGGCTCGCGCCAGCGGGGGGTCACCGGCGAGATGAGTGCGAACCACGCCTTGAGAGACCAGGCGAGCGAGGCGCGGTCGCAGGAGCCGGGTTGATAGTCGAACTCCGCGACCTCTTCGTTGAAGAGGCGCAGGTTGCGGTAGCCGCGCTCGACGATGATGGCTTGCTTGACGCGTGGTTGTTTCGTGCGCTCGATCCGCGCCTCGTTGAAGGCCACCTCGGGGGTGCGCACGAGCTCGCGGTAGGCGTCGTCTTCGAGAGTCTCTGCACGCCCGACGAGCGAACGGAGTGCGTCGTAGCCGAAGACGAAGCGGACGCCGTCGCTGTCCCATCGGTCGAAGTGGCTGGTCTGCATGAAGGCCGTGTCGCCCCGCAGAAGAAGATGCTTCCACCCCGCATTGCGGCACAGCTCGATAGCCCGTGCGAAATAGTCGGGCGCTCCTTCTTCCGAAGGGCGGTTGCCACTGCGGTTGACGATGTAGAGCGGCTCCTGGGTAGTGCTGAGCGACACGACCAACGGGTGATAGCCCCACCCGCCATTGTATGAGAGACCCATCCCCTGCTTGCACTCGCCCGCGGTTGGGACCAGCGTGCCGTCGGCATCGATGCGCGCGACGCCGTCGAAGAATGAAATCGGCTGCCGCTTCCACACCCTGACGCGAACGTCGTTGATGATGTCCATCAGCCGATGGATCGCCTCAACGTCGAAGCGACGGCAGAAGTCGCCCGCCGTTGTCGGGTCCGGGATCGCGTACGGTCCGCGATCTCGCACTCGATGCCCCGCGCGGCGAACTCGGGGCCGAGGCCGAGTGGCTCGCGGCCTCCCCGGACGGGTTCGAGCCGCGACATGATCTCGGACTTCCTCGAAGCGAGCTGACGACGTATCTTCGTTTTCACCTGAAAAGCTCCTCTGTGGTGGAGCGTTCGTTCTGCAAACACTCAAACACATGAGCCTTTCAGGTTAACTCCCAGCCGTGCTCGCTTGATCAAGGCCTAGAGATGACAGGCGCGTCTTCTCCCGCCGCCGTCCGCCTGACTCCTTCCCGGTTCCCCAGCAGCAGACCCGCCTTCCCCCGGACATCTGACCCGCCCGGCGCCGGCAGCGGCCGCCCAAGGCGATACGGCGGGCGCGGGCGCGTCGCCGGACATCTGACCCGCCGGCGCCCCTAAATAATCGCATCCGGCGCAAAAAACAGATTGACGCGATTATGGTCAGATCGCTTCGGTAGGGCCTGCTCAGCAGTAGATAGGCAGGGATAGTATGCCGCTTCGTACTGGATGCATTTGATCCGCCTATTTGTCCAGCGGAGTTGTTTCTGGCGTCAGGATGCGTTGTCGGGGTCGCTCTGGGTGGGGCAGAAGCCTTGTGGTACAAAGGATTCATGGCCACGCGAAATCCGTATCGGCGATCCTTGACGCCGGAGTCCGAGTCCATCGACGCACGCGTGGCGCTGTTGGGGCGAGGCTTTGCGAGTTTGCGACTGGCTTTGGGGGAAGGGCTGGCTCAGATGGAGACGGTCGGCGGATTTCGGCGGCTCGGGTTCCCGACGCTGGAGAGCTACGCGCGCGAAGCGCTGGGGCGCACGGGGCGCTGGGCATCAGATGTCCGGGGGTTGGCGTCGAAAGCGACCGACGGGCGGCCCCAGCCCGATGAGAGGGAAGCACCTCTGGCCGGGCCACTCTCGTTTGCGGGGCCCAGCTCGGTCTCTGCTCCCTCGGGGCGACCCTCTGCATGGCCTCTCGGTCTCAGACCGTTGTCCAGGGGGGCCCTAGCCCCCGCGCGGACCGCTGACGACGATCGGACACGTGAACGCGCCATCGCCGGTGGCCGGTTCTCGTGAGCACGATTGGCCGGTTTCTGTGAGCGCCCAAGCCTCCATTGGATATCGGGTGTCCAGGCAACTTCGCCGGATGTGTCCAATAAATAAATTCTTCCTTTCCCCTTAAGGTCCCCTGCGAACAGACCGTTGGTTAGGAGCAGACGGCGGCGTGCGCCCAGCTGGCCGGGAGTACGACAGTGTCGAGAGCGAAAGAGATCCGGACCATCACTATGTCGATCTGGGAGACCATGCTCGGCCTCCCGCTCGAGGGCACGAGCGACGGGCAGCCCGACGGCGGCCCCGCGCTGATCGGCACTGTCCGCATCACCGGTGCGTGGAACGGCGCGCTCGACGTGCGCTGCACGCCGGGTCTGGCCCGTAAGGCCGCCGCGGCGATGTTTGCCTGCGAAGAGGACGCCTTGAGCGAGGACGAGGTCCGGGACAGCCTGGGCGAGATCGCAAACATGGCCGGCGGCAACTTGAAGGCGTTGCTGCCCCAGCCCTGTGCACTCTCGATCCCGGTCGTCATCGACGCCGCCGACGCCGACCCACGCCCCGCGTCCGGCGTCTGTATCGTGCAGTTCACCTGCGACGCCGACCCCTTCAGCGTTCAGCTAGTAGATTACTCCAACGAAGAAACCTGAGGTTGCCCTATGAAACGAATCCTCATCATCGACGACTCCAAGGCGATGCGCATGATCGTGGCGCGCACCATCCGTCAGGCGGGCTTCGGCGACTGCACGATCGTCGAGGCGACCAACGGAGCCGAGGGCCTCGCGGCCGTCCGCGCCCAGACCCCGGACCTGGTCCTCTGCGACTGGAACATGCCCGAGATGAGCGGCTACGACCTGCTCGAGGCGCTCAACGCCGACGGGAAGGTGCCGCCTTTCGGCTTCATCACCTCCGAGGGCACGCTCGAGATCAAGGTCAAGGCCCTAGAGGCCGGCGCGAGCTTCCTCATTGTGAAGCCCTTCACCGTCAACGCCCTTCAGGACGCCGTGCGCGGGATGAGGGCCGCATGAACAGCATCGCCGATGCATGGGTCGACGCGACCCTCAGAGCCGCGAACGAGCTCGCCATCACCGCTCTTGGGTACACCGGGGCGCAGACGATGGCGGATCGGCAGGCGCCCGCGCCGCTCGGCGTGCTTGGCGCCTACCTCCCGCTGATCGGCGACCGCACCTGCGGCCACGTGGGCATCGTGGCCGAGCCCGCGGTCGCAACCGCCCTCTCCGAGGCCCTCCTGGGCTGCCCTCCCACCGAGGAGGACACCGCGGACGCGATGGCCGAGATCGTCAACATCGTGGGCGGCGGTGTGAAGAGCCGGCTCGCCGAAATCGACAGCACCCTGAAGCTGGGACTCCCCGTCCTGCTGGACGGGCGGCTGCGGCCCTTCGCGCGGCAGCAGGCTATCTCGGTTCACTTCAAGATGGGCGAATTACCAGCGTGGATCGTCATCCTCCTTTCCCTGGAAGAATAGCCATGGCCTTCGATCCCAAGAGTGTCGCCCCCGAAGTGACATCCGCGCTCCTCGGCGGCCTGATCGGGCGCGCCGTGACGGCAAGACGAACCAGCGCGCCCCCTACGGGGCCTTGGTTCGCTGTAGCCGAATACCACAACGACCGCGACGAGATCGTGGGGTTCCTCGTCTGCGATGCAGACGGGGCCTGCAGCCTCGCAGCAGCGCTCTCGATGGTGCCGGCGCCGTTAGCCGCCACCGCCGCGAAGACGAAGGTGCTCTCCGAGATGCTCGTGGAGAACCTGCACGAGGTGTTTAATGTCGCGGCGCGGCTGTTCCAGTCCATGGACGAAGGGCGTATCGTCCTCGCGACCGTGCACCTTCCCCCCGCGAAGCTCCCCGTCGTGACGGAAGCCATGGTCCGGCACCCGAAGGCGCGCTCGGACTTCTCCCTGAACGTGACCGGCTACGCGCCGGGCAACCTGGCCCTGTTCGCCGTCGCCTGACCCCGCGGACTGCGGCGCGGGTCCACTGAACCGCTCCACCCTCCGCGCTCCATCCCACCAGTTGGAGCGCCGCTGTGAGTTTTTGGGGAACGTTCCCGCGCTTCGACGCCCTGGTTCCCCCGGCCGGCGAAGAAAGATCGAGAAACCCGGAAAAAAATGGCTTGTTATTCCCATACTGTCGGAGCCCGTCTATCCCTACAATGATGGGATCGTCGCATTCTATATCGGAGCCGGCCTCGGTGGCGCCTCGACCTCGGACCTCGAGCGCTTCGATGCCGCGACCAACAGCTACACCGCCGGCCTCGGCTTCGAGCTGCACCTCGCTTCGCACCTTTCGCTCGATGCGAAACGTTTATGTTGGTGGTGCCCGGCGCTGGTTCGATCAAGAATGTCGTGGTGGGGTAGTTGTCCTTGCCTGCGCCAAGCCACCGTGAGCGGCCTGCGTTGACGGAGAACTCGGCGGTGTCGTGGCTGATGCCGACGCTCACCCAGGCTTCGTTCTTCGCGATGTCAAAGCCACCCCTAGCAGCGTTCGGGAAAACTCGCTGACGCGAGCCATCCCGAGCAGCTAGCGTTGCCGATGCGTTCGCTTCGCTCACTCAAAACGGCCGCACTGGCGGCCGCCGCGCCCGTGGCGCGGTAGCA
>Ga0105046_10003230_pt1 | contig 25837 bp, 24 predicted proteins | sample MAT03_FD_78385 | JGI IMG/M metagenome (GOLD analysis project Ga0105046, IMG submission 78385) | Freshwater microbial communities from Lake Fryxell liftoff mats and glacier meltwater in Antarctica - MAT-03 (megahit assembly) | ecosystem: Environmental > Aquatic > Freshwater > Ice > Liftoff...
ACATGAAATCGCGCCTTCGTCCGCCATGCGTCGTTGCAAATCCGCGCCATAGTTACGGCGATGGCTGTGGTTTTCGCCCTGCCTGACGAACGAACGCATCGATTTCATTTGTAACCGGTTTGACGGAACGAACTACTGGACCGAGAGGCCCTGTCCGGCCTCCTCCACTGTCCGTCCGTCCCTGATGTGATAAATGCGCTTGAAGGTCGGAATGATCTTCTCGTCGTGGGTGACCACGATGATCGCGGTCTGGTGCTGCACGGCCATCTGGTTCAGGATGCGGACCACCGCCAAGGCCCGTTCGCTGTCGAGCGGAGCGGTCGGCTCGTCGGCCAGGATCACCGGCGGGCGGTTGGCCAGCGCGCGGGCGATCGATACGCGCTGCTGCTCGCCGCCTGACAATTCAGATGGCTGGGCGAGGGCGCGGTGGCCCACATCCAGCGCGTTCAGCAGCTCCAGAGCGCGCGCCCGAGCTTCGGCATTGGGGCGGCCGGCCAACATCGGCAGCAGCGCGACGTTGTCTGTGACGTCCAGGAACGGGATCAGGTACGGCGCCTGGAACACGAAGCCGATGCGGTCGCGCCGCAGCGCACGTAGATCCGGGATCTTCCAGCCGTTGTCGTAGATCGTTTCGCCACCGAGAACCATGCGGCCGGCCGTGGGTTCGATCACCGCGCCCAGGCACTTCAGCAGCGTGCTCTTGCCCGAGCCGGATGGCCCGATCAGGCCGACCACCTCGCCGGGCGCGACCACCATGTTGACGTCTTTCAACGCGTCCACCGCAGCGCTGCCCTCGCCGTAGCGTTTGCTCAAGCCCTCGATACGGATGCCGGGTTCAACCATCTCAGGCGCACCCGGCCGTAAGAAACTCCTGCACGCCGCCGCGGGGGACAGCGGGCGGGAGCGAGCGTGAGGGCTTCATGTCATCCGCCGATGGCCGCAGCCGGATCGACCTTCAGCGCAGCCCGGATCGCCAGCGTGCTGGCCAGCGCGCAGATCACCATCACGGCCAGCAGCCCGCGCGCCGCATCGGCGGGTTCCAGCAACACGTACTTGGGGAAGATCGGCGCCCAGAAAGTGGCCGCCACCTTGCCGACGATGAACCCGATCAAACCGAGCCCCAGCGCCTGCTGCAGGATCATGCCGGCGATGGTGCGGTTGCGGGTGCCGATCAGCTTGAGCACCGCGATCTCGCGGATCTTGCCCAGCGTCATCGTGTAGATGATGAAGGCGACGATGGCCGCGCTGACGATGGCCAGGATGACCAGAAACATCGCGATCTGCTTGGCTGAAGTGGCGATCAGCTTGGCCACGAGGATCTCTTCCATCTGCACCCGGGTGAAGGCCGCCAGATGCTTCCAGCGGCGGATCGGTTCGGCCACTGCTTCGGCCTCGAAACCGGGTTGCAGTTGCACCAGCACGGCGTTGACGTTGTGGTTGCTGGCCTGCGAGGCCTGGATGGCCTCCAGCAGCCCAGGCACGCCGGGCCGGTTCAGGCTGGGGTTGGCAGCGGTGCGCGCGCGGTCGTTCAGGATGGCGTCGTTGTCCTTCAGGAACTGAGCCTCTTGTGCGTCCTTGAGCGGGATGAAGACCATCGGGTCGCCGCCCGAGGACACCATGCGCCGGGTGAGGCCGACCACGGTGTAGTCGTGGCGCCGGATGCGCACGCGCTCGCCCAGGGCAAAGCCCGTCTTGACGTCAGCCACCGCCTCGTAGTGGCTGCGCGTGATGTAGCGCCCGGCGACCAGGTAACCCGGCGCGCCGGGAAGCCCCGGCTGGCCAGTCTCGAAGCCCACCACCATGGCGCGCACGTCAGTGGCCTCGCTGCGCACCTGCATCGTCAGGTAGGTGACGTTGGCGGCGCGCGCCACGCCGGGCATGCCGAGAATCGTCCGCACCACGTCATCGCGGATGCCGGAGGCTTCGGCATAGGGCCCTTGGGTGTCTTGTTGCACCACCCACAGGTCGGCGCGGCTGTTGTTGAGCAGCATTCTTGCGTCGTCCACCATGCCGCGGTAAACACCCGCCATGGTCAGCGTGACGCCGATCAGCAGACCCAAACCGACCCCGGTGAGCACGAACTTGCCCCAGGAATGCAGGATGTCGCGCCCGGCCAGGCTGATCATGGTTTCTGGCTGGCGACCGTGTCAGTCAGCGCATCCACGATCTTGATGCGGCTGTCCGCAGTGAGTTCTTTCTCGCTGAACACCACCACCGGGTCACCGGCTTGCAGACCGTCCAGAACCTGCACGCTGCCGTCGAGCCCTGTCTGCCCCAGACGCAGCGGAGCAAAGCGCACATCGCTGCCGTTGGCCAGCCACACGCCGGCCTTGTCGCCTCGGCGCTTGACGCTGGCGTTGGACACCACCAGCCCTGGCGCGGTGGCGGGCAGGCTGACCGTCACCTCGGCCAGTTCGCCCAGCGACAGACCCACAGGCAACCTGTCGAAGCTGATTTGCGCGATGCGTTCTTCGGTCACGCTGTCGCTGACCACTTCCAGGCGCGCCACCTGGCCTGCCTGCGGCAGCGCCGGGTTGGAGCGCAACATGATGTCGGCGCGAAGCCCTTCGGCCAAGCCTGCCGAGCGGCCCTGGTCGAATCGCACCTTGACCCACAGCGTCGCCGGCTCGATGAGCTTGAGCACGGCTTGACCTGCGACGACGGTGGATCCGGGTTCGGCGTCGCGGCTGATCACCACGCCGTCGGCTGGCGACATCAACCGCACGTTGTCGCGCTGCTGTTGCAGGCCGGCGCGCTCTGCTGCCAGGCGTTTCATGTCTTCGCGTGCCGCGGCGAGGTTGGCATTGGCGCCGCTGACCCCGGCATCGGCCGAAGTCTGTTCCTGCAGTTTGGCTTCCAGGGCGCCAGTACTGATGAAATTCTGCTCGGCCAGATCGCGATAGCGGCGTGCGTTGATGGCGGCCAGTTCCTTCTTGGCCAAGGCATCTTCGAGTTGCGCTTGCACTGCCAGCGCAGCACTGCCGGCACGGGCGATCGAAGCGTCCAGCGCAGCGGCGCGTTCGTCGATGTCCAGCGGGTCCATCTCGGCAAGCAACTGCCCGGCCTTGACCCGGTCGCCGACATCGACGACCACACGCAACACGCGCCCGGCGGTGGTGGGCCCGATCATGTATGCGCGGCGCGCCTCAACTGTGCCGATGCCGAACAGGGCTGGCGACACGGCAGTGCTTTCCGCCCGCTGCACCGTGACCCGGATGGGTGCCAATGGGCCGGAGCGCATCACGACGAAGACCAGCGCGGCCACCAGCAATGCGAGCAGCAGCCCCAGCCCCCAGCGGCGCAATACCGGCGCGGAAAGCTTCAGGCGGCTGGGCTTGTTCATCTCTCAAGCCGCTCGATACCCAGCGACTTCAGCACGTACTTTTCGTAGATCGGCTCGGAGGTGCCGTTCTTCATCTTGTACATGAAGTACTTCTCATAGCCCACCTTGGCCAGGTGCACCCACTTGCCCATCTTGAACCAGTTGACGTTGCGCGGCGGGATCTGCGGCATGGCGACAAAGGCGGCGCCGGTGTCGCCCATGTCGGCCAGGCAGATCGCGTTCCAGGTGCCTTTGGCTGTGGCGGGCTGGCCCGCAATGTCGCTCGCAATGTTGTGCACGATCGCAGTCACCATGGTCTCGATCATGTAGCCGGTCTTGGGCGCGCCGGTGGCCACGGGCGTCACCTCCACAGGCGGGATCGCCACGCACACGCCGGCCGAGAAAATGTTGCGGTACTTCTTGCTGCGCTGGTATTCGTCGATCAGCACGAAGCCGCGCGGGTTGCACAGGCCCTCCACCGCAGCCACCGCGTCGACGCCCTTGAAGGCCGGCAACATCATGCTGAACTTGAAGGGCAGTTCGTGCTCTTTTTTTGGCTGGCCGTTCTCAAGCATTTCGGTGACGAACATCTTGCCGGCTTCGACCTTCGTCACCTTGGCATTGGTGATCCATTTGATGTCGTGGTTGCGGAACTCGCTTTCCAGCATCGACTTCGAATCCCCCACGCCACCCAGACCCATGTGACCGACGTAGGGCTCGCTCGTCACAAAGGTGATGGGCACCTTGTTGCGCAGCTTGCGGCGCTTCAGGTCGGTGTTGAAGATGAATGAGAACTCGTAGGCCGGGCCGAAGCAGGATGCGCCAGGCATCGCGCCGATGACGGCCGGGCCGGGGTCTTGCAGGAATCTCTCGTACTGCGTCCGAGTCTTTTCGGCATGGTCGACAGTGCAGATCGACTGGGTGTGGCCCTCGGGCCCGGCGCCGGGCACTTCGTCGAACGAGAGCTTGGGGCCGGTGGTGATCACCAGATAGTCGTAGGCCAGGCGGGTGCCGTCGGCCAACTCCAGCGCGTTGCCCTCGGCGTCGATGCGCTGCACCTTCTGGGCGACGAACTCGATGCCCTTCTTCTCCAGGTAGGGCCGGATCGGGAAGGTGATGGTCTCGCGTTCGCGCCAGCCCACTGCCAGCCAGGGGTTGGACGGCACGAACTGGAAATAGTCGACGGCATTGACGACGGTGATGCGGTGCGTGCTGTCCAGCAGCGCGCGCAACTCGTAGGCTGCGGGCATGCCGCCGATGCCGGCGCCGATGATGACGGTGTGTGCCATTTGTATCTCCTGTATGCCGGGGGTTCGGCTGTGGTGGTCGGTTGCAGTGCCTGTTTGTCGGCTTGGCTGCGGTGCACGGTGTGGGTGAAGCGGTGAAGGACTCAAGGGGGTTGTGCTGTCAACTCGCCGTTGACCGACCGCAGGGCAGCTTCATCGAGTTGCCCCGTCAGCGCGGCCAGACGCAGCTGATCCAGCAGCAATCCAACACGGCTTTGGGCGAGCGAGAGCTGCGCGAAAGCGGCGTCGTTCTCTGCATTGAGCAAATCGAGCGTCGTGCGCTGGCCGACCTCGAGGCCGAGTTGCGTCGCGTCGCGGCGCGCCACACTGGCGCTGTGTCCCTCCGCCAGCGCCTGCACCCGCAGGGCGCCAACGCTCAGGCCCAGCCAGGCTGCGCGCACCTGCTGCGCCACCTCTTGTCGCGTGCGTTCAAGGTCTGCGGCAGCTTTGTCCACGAGGCGCATCGCCTCTTCTTCCCTGGCATTGCGCAAGCCGCCGGTGAACAGCGGCAGCGACAACTGGATGCCGATCATGTGGTTGGCGCCAGCGTTGCTGGCCGATCCGAAATCGCCGCTGCCGCTGAGCCGGTCGCGACCGGCCTGGGCCACGAGCTCGACGGTGGCCGACGAGCGGCGGCTGGACTTGCTGGCTTCTTGCCTGGCGACCTCGGCGGCCAGGATTTGGCTGCGGATGGTGGGGTTGCCGGCTTGCGCGTCGATCAGCCAGGGCGCCAGCGGGCGCGAGGCCGTGCCGCCGTTGATGCCGGGCGGGGCTGCAGGAACGGCAGCAGGCGAACTCGTAGGCGCACTTCCAAGCGAACTCGTGGGCGAACTCGCAGGCGCACTCGCAGGCAAGCGCGCCACCAGAGCACTCGCCGGCAAGCCCGTGCTGTCTGCCAGCAGGTTGCGTTTGAGCTGCACATCGCTCTCGGCCGCCAGCATCTGCGCGCGCACGCCCGCCAGGCGCGCACGTGCTTCAAAGGTGTCCGTCACTGGCACCGAGCCCAGCGTGAAGCGGTCTTGCGCCTCCGTGGTGGCGCGCTGCACCGCATCCAGCTGCAGCCGCAGCACGCGCAGTGTTTCTTCGGCCAGGGCCAGATCGAAGTAGCGCTCTGCCGTGCGCAGCATCAGCGCCTGTCCGGCCGCCTGCCATTCAAGATCGGCCAGGTCGGCGGACAGCGACAGTTGCTGCTGCTGGGCGCGGCGCTGCGGGTTGTAAAGAGGCAGGGAGGCGGTGACGGCCCAGCGACCCGAGCTGCCGTTGCTGACCGAGGTGCTGAAGCCCACGCCCGTGGACTGATTGAAGCCCGGTGCGCTGAACTGTGCGCCGCGGGTGTCGGTCTCAACGGTGGCAACGCCCACGGTTGCGGACAGGCCAACACTCGGCCGCCACAGCGCTGCTGCCTGGTCGCGACGGGGTTGTGCAGCCGCTTGTGCCGCACGGCTGACCGCATGGGTCTTGTCGTTTTGCAGCGCGGCCTGCCAGACATCGATCAAGTCGGCTGCGGTCGCAGTCCCGCTCTGGCAAGCCAGGGCCAGGGCCAACGAGAGCGCCAACGGCGAAGAGGTCCGTGAGACGCTGCGCATCGCCTTCAGCCTCCGTGCGAGATCACTTTGCGACATGGGCCTGCACCCAGCGCACCAGATCGGCTGCTGACATCGCACCCGATTGGCGCGCCACTTCCTTGCCGCTGCGGAACATGATCAGCGTCGGAATGCTGCGGATGGCGTAGCTCGCGCTGGCCTGCGGGCTGGCCTCGGTATCGACCTTCGCAAAGCGCACTTCGGGCAGTTGCTTGGCAGCGTTCGCGAAATGCGGCGCCATCATCTTGCAGGGGCCGCACCACTCGGCCCAGAAGTCCACCACCACCGGCAACTCGGTGTGGGCGATGTAGCCGGGCAGGGCGGCATCGGACAAGCTGATCGGCGTGGCCGCCATCAGCTCGGCACCGCACTTGCCGCACACCGGCTGGTCTTTCAGTCGCGCCTCGGGCACGCGATTGGTTGCGCCGCAGGCAGGGCAGACGAGGTTCATCTCAGGCCCCCGTGCGCGCGCCAAGCTTGCGCACGATGGTTTCCATCAGACACCATTGGGTCAGCCCGCTTTGCAGCAGGTTGATGCCGACGAAGGCGGTGAAGGCCAGCCACCATTGGCTGACGAAGATCGGGCTGCCGGGGATGCCTAGGGCGAGTGACAACAGGATGAAAGTGCCGGCGACGAGTCGAACGATTTGCCAGGAAGTCATGGTCAAGCTCCTTGAGTGGAAGTTGTGGTGGGAGGGGGGTTGGAAAGGAAGGTTGGTGCATCCGCCGCGTCAGGCTCGACGGAGCCCGTCAGCGCCGAGAGCTTGTTGCGGTAGGCGACAAAGTAGAGGATCGGGATGACGACCAGCGTCAGCACCGTCGAGACGGAGATGCCGAAGATCAACGAGATCGCCAGGCCGTTGAAGATCGGGTCGTCGAGGATGAAGAAGGCGCCGAGCATGGCGGCCAGACCGGTCAGCACAATGGGCTGTGCGCGGGTGATGGCGGAGCTGACGATGGCTTGCTTGAAGTCCATGCCAGATCTGACTTGCAAGTTGATGAAGTCCACCAGCAGGATCGAGTTGCGCACGATGATCCCGGCCAGCGCGATCATGCCGATCATGCTGGTGGCCGTGTACTGCGCACCCAGCAGTGCGTGCCCCGGCATCACGCCGATGATGGTGAGCGGGATCGGCGCCATGATGATGAGCGGCGTCAGGTAACTGCCAAACTGTGCCACCACCAGCAGGTAGATCAGGATCAGGCCGACGCCGTAAGCCAGGCCCATGTCGCGGAAGGTCTCGTAGGTGATCTGCGATTCGCCGTCCCACTTGATCGCGTATTCGCGGTAGGGGTCCGTGGGCTGGCTGATGAAGTATTCCTGCAGCGTGCCACCGCCCGGCGTGGCGATTTTTGCGATTTCGGCGCGCATCTGGAACACGCCGTACAGCGGGCTGTCCAGCGCGCCGGCCATGTCGGCCACCACATAGTTCACCGGCAGCAGGTCTTTGTGGAACACCGGCTGCTCGCGCACGGTGTCGGTGATCGTCACCAGTTCGCGGATCGGCACCAGCTTGCCGTCGGCACTGCGCACGGCCAGCTGCAGCAGCGTGTTCAGATCGCCTTGTGCAGAAGGCGGCAGCTGAATGACGGCCGCTGCCGGGTACTTGGTTTCGTCGTGCAGATACGCGGTGGCCTCGCCAGTCAGGCCGGCGCGCAGCGTGGTGACGATGGCCTGCTGCGGCACGCCCAGCATCGAGGCCTTCTGGCGATCGACCAGCAGCATCGTCTTGGGCGCGACCGCGATGCTGCTGTCGTCCACATCGACGACGCCCGGCGTACGCTCAAACACCGCGCGCACCGCCTTGGCCACCTGCTGCCGGCCAGCGGCTTCGGGCCCGTAGATCTCGGCGACGATGGGCGACAGCACGGGCGGGCCGGGCGGCACTTCCACCACCTTGATGTTGGCGCCGAAGCGCTGGCCGATTTTCTGCAGCTCTGGCCGCACACGTGTAGCAATGGCGTGGCTCTGCGCTTTGCGCTCGTGTTTGTCCACCAGGTTGACTTGCAGGTCGCCCACATCGCCACCGGCGCGCAGGTAGTACTGCCGCACCAGGCCGTTGAAGTTGATGGGTGCAGCGGTGCCGGCATAGGCCTGGTAGTCGGTGACCTCGGGCACGCTGGCCAGGTAGTTGCCGAGCTCGTGCAACACTGCAGCGGTCTGCTCCACTGGCGTGCCTGCGGGCATGTCGACGATGACCTGGAACTCCGACTTGTTGTCGAAGGGCAGCATCTTCAGCAGCACCAGGCCGGTGGCCGGCAACGCCAGTGAGACGGCGATCAGCAAGGCGATGCCCAGGCCCAGCAGGACACGGTTGCGCCCGCCGCGCCGCTCATCGAGCAGCGGACGGAAGACGCGCTCGAAGAGCGGCGCGATCTTGGCCGACAGGCCTTGGTGAGCAGCAACATGCGCTGCCGGGTGTGGCGCTGCGGCATCGGCTTCGGCAGGGCGCGCCGGCCCCGGCGTGGCCTTCATCCACAGCCGCGCCAGCCACGGCGTGACGACAAAGGCAATCGCCAACGACAGCAACATGCCCATGCTGGCGTTGATCGGAATCGGGCTCATGTACGGGCCCATCAGCCCCGACACGAAGGCCATCGGCAGCAGCGCTGCGATGACGGTCAGCGTGGCCAGGATCGTCGGGCCGCCGACTTCATCCACGGCGCCGGGGATGATCTGCGTCAGTGTGCGGCCCGGGTACAGCCCTTGATGCCGGTGGATGTTCTCGACCACCACGATCGCGTCGTCCACCAGGATGCCGATCGAGAAGATCAGTGCGAACAATGACACCCGGTTGAGCGTGAAGCCCCAGGCCCAGGATGCGAACAGTGTGACGGTGAGCGTCAGGATCACCGCGCTGCCAACGATCGCCGCTTCGCGTTTGCCCAAGGCGATGAAGACCAGTGCCACCACCGAGGCGGTGGCAAACAGCAGCTTCTGAATCAGCTTCTGCGCCTTGTCGTTGGCCGAGGCGCCGTAGTTGCGTGTCTCGGCCACCTGCACGTCACCGGGGATGACGGTGTTGCGCAGCGCATCCACACGTTGCATCACAGCATTCGCCACGTCGATGGCGTTCTCGCCGGCCTTCTTGGTGATGGTGATGGTGACGGCCGGGTAGGTGGCTGCCGGGGCGCTGGGGGTTTGCGATGAGCCAGCCACGCCGTGCCAGACGTAGCGGCTGGGCGGCAAGGGGCCGTCGCGCACGGTGGCCACGTCGCGCAGGAAGATCGGCTTGCCAGCACGCACGCCCACCACCAACTCAGCCACCTCGCTGGCCTGGCGAAGGAACGGGCCGGATTCGACGGCGATCGCGCGGTTGCCCGCGATGAGTTCACCCACAGGGAGGCCCAGGTTGGCGGACAGCAGCGTCTGGCGCAGGTCGGACACCGTGACGCCGACGCTGGACATGCGCCCTGGGTCGATCTCGACCATGACAGCCCGGCCCGGGCCGCCGATCGTGCTGACCTCGCGTGTGCCCGGCACCCGCTTCAGATCGGCCTCGACGCTGTGCGCCACGCGCTCCAGGTCAAACGGTCCGGTGAAGCGGCCGCCACCGACGGGGCTGGCCCCACCTTCAGGCCCTTCGGCGGTCGAGGCAGCGCCTTTGCTGAACAAGGTCAGCGTGACGATGGGCACATCGTCGATGCCTTTGGGCTTGATGATCGGGTCGAGCACGCCCAAACCCCTGGGCAGCCAGTCGGCGTTCGAGTTCACCGTGTCATACAAACGCACCAGCGCTTCGGTGCGCGGCACGCCGACCTTGAACTGCACCGTGATGATGGCCACACCGGGGCGCGATACCGACATCACATGCTCGACGCCGGCGATCTGCGACAGCACCTGCTCGGCCGGCCCGGCCACCATCTGCTCAACATCGCGCACCGCTGCCCCCGGGAAGGGGATCAGCACGTTGGCCATCGTCACGTTGATCTGCGGCTCTTCTTCGCGCGGCGTGACGCCAACCGCAAAGAAGCCCAGCAGCAGCGCCACCAGCGCCAGCAGCGGTGTGATCTGCGCGCGCTGGAAGTAGGCGGCAATGCGGCCAGAGACACCCAGGGTGGTGCTGCCGTTGTGGGTCGCGGAAGGCTGGGTCATCGTGAACCTTCAGCGCACGCGGGCGGCGGCTTGCGGGTCGGAGACCACCTGCTCGCCGGGCATCAAACCAGACAGGATCTGGACCCGGTCGCCCTCGACCCGACCCAGACGCACCTGGCGCAGCACGGGCTTGCCGCTCGGGTCCAGCACGTACAGGCCGGTCATCTCTGCGCGGCGCACGATGGCCTTCAGCAGCACCGACAGCGTAGTGGATGAAGGGCCTGCGCCCGCTACTGCCGCCGCCGACTGTGCTTGCGGCACGGGCAGCCACAGCCGTGCAAACATGCCCGGGGACACACCCACCACGCCTGAGGGAAGCTCAGCGCGCAGCTGCACCGTGTGCGTTGCCGCGTCAACTGTCGGCAGCAATTGCACCCGCGTCGGTATCACCCAGGCAGCGTTGGCCGGCAAGCCAGGCAATTCGACGCGCGGCAACTGGCCTGTAGCGATCTCTGCAGCCATCCGAGACGCTACCGATTGCGGCACCGCCGCAGTGACGCGCAGCGCAGCCGGGTCGTACAGCGTCAGCAGCGGCCGCCCGGGCATCGCCATGTCGCCCAGCGACACCGGAACCTCGGCCACCACGCCGGCAAACGGCGCACGCACGACATAGAAACCAGTTTGCGTGCGCGCGGCGCCGGCTTGTGCCAGCTGGGCATTGGCCTGGGCCTGAGTCGATTTGAGTTGCGATTCGGCGCGCTCCAGCGCAGCCTGGCTGATGTAGTTCTTCTGAAACAGCTGCTTCTGGCGCTCGAAGTCCTTGGAAGCGACCTCCAGCGAAGCGCGGGCCGCCTGCACCTGGGCGTCGCTGGCGGCAGCGTTCTGATCGGCAGCGCGGGCGTCGATGCGTAACAGCACCTGCCCGGCCTTGACGCGATCGCCGACCTTGGCATCCAACTGCACCACAGCGCCGGGTACCTGGGCTGCGACCACGGTCTGGCGAACAGCCTCGACCACACCGTCAAAGGCCGAGTCAGCGGCGCTGGCAGCGGCCAGCGCGGGCATGGCCTTCAGGGTTTGAGCCTGCGCTGCCACCGGCAGCCCGCACACGAGGGCGGCGACGAGTGCGGCGGCAAGTGCGGCGGCAGGGGCGGCGGCATGGGCGGCAGAACCGGTACGGAGCGAGAACATGGAACGTGCCTTCTCTGGTGTTGGCCCGCCATCTGGGTGGGCTGGAATTCTTCAACTTAATTTGATTATGTGCGCACTTAGCTAAATAGTCAAGTAAGATTGTGCGCAATTACAAGCAAACCATCCGGCTCTGATGCATCATGGCGACTCTTCAACATCCGGCGTGCCCCAGCATGGAAGGCCTACCCGACGAAGCGTTGGCGCAGGTGGCTGCGTATTTCCAGACGCTGTCTGAACCGACCCGCTTGCAGATCCTCAACCTGCTGCGCCAGCAAGAGCGCAGCGTTGGCGAACTCGCCCAGCTCTGCGGCTACAGCTCAGCCAACATCTCGCGCCACCTGGCGCTGCTGACTCAGCACGGCCTGGTCGCCCGTGAGAGCCGCGGCAACAGCGCCATCTACTCGATTGCGGACGAATCGGTCTATGCGCTGTGCGACCTGGTCTGCGGCAGCATCGCGCGGCAGTTCGAGCGCACTGCGCAAGATCGGGCAGCCTTCGTCGCCCCGGCGGCGAAGCGAGGCAGGCCGCGTTGAACGGTCATGGTTGAGTGTCTCGTTGCGCTCATCGCGCGGGAGTGTTTGGGTTGGCGCCAAGCTTGACGGCAGGCCTGCATCATGAACTTCGTTTCGAGGCGGGCCTTGAGGCAGATCAACTTTTCGGCCGGCGACGCACTCGCGTCAGAGTGAGCGGGTTGAAAAGTACCCGTCTGACTTGAAACCTTCGCTGGCACGCTTGTCTGCGGTGTGCGGGGTGGGCCAACTCGGCTGGGTGCGAGAACTCGCCGATTGATGAAGGACGAAGCCGACGGTGTGATGGGTGCCGATCGGCGCAATTTGCAGCTCTGAAACTTCCCGATCTGTGCGGTGCCAGACCGACGCGAAAGAGTTGCCGTGGGGTAATAGGCCGCATGTACCGGCTTGAGTGAAAGGAACTTCGCATGTCCAAGCTTTCGACGCAAGAGAGAAACGCCCCGCCGGCGCGGCCTCTCCCTCTCCCTCTCCCTCTCCCTCTCGCTGTCCCTCTTCTTCCGGCGCCAGCGTTGTATTCCATCCCGGTGCAACCCCGTCGTCCTGCCGCAGCGGTGTGGGCGGCACTTCCGTTGTTACTTGCCCTGAGCACCTTCGCCATATCCAGCCGCGCCACCGAAGAGCCCGAGTACCAGGTCGTTCGCGAACTTGCGGACGTCGAGGTGCGCCAGTACGCCGCCTATGCTGTCGCAGAGGTCGTGGTGGCGGGCCCGGCGGGCGAAGCCGGCAACCAGGCGTTTCCAATCCTGGCGGGATACATCTTCGGCAAGAACAAGGGCGAGCGAAAGTTCGCGATGACGGCGCCAGTCACGCAGGTGGCTACCCCGGTGAAGCTGGAGATGACGGCGCCGGTCACGCAGACCGCTGCAGCCGGCGGCTTCGTCGTGCAATTCGTGCTGCCCAAGGGCGTGACCGTGGCGAGCGCGCCCGAACCGCTGGACGCGCGGATTCAACTGCGTGAAGTGCCGCCCGCGCAGGTGGCCGTGATTCGCTACTCGGGCTTCTGGTCTTTATCGAATTACGAAGAACACCTGGCCCGGTTGCAGGCGGCCTTGCGCGCTGCCGATCTGGCGTGGACTGGCGAGCCGGTGTACGCCCGCTACAACGCGCCGTTCACGCCCTGGTTCCTGCGCCGCAACGAGATTTGGCTGTATCTGGCTCAAACCCAGGTGCCGTCTCGCTGACCGGCCGGGCCGGGCCGCTCGGGCCACGACCGACTCAGAGTTTCTCCGTCAGCGCCTCGCGCTTCACAAACCCGTCGTGCTTCATCGCCAGGCAGTCCTCGCGCGTCAGTTGAGGCAACTGGCGCAGTACCGCCAGAGTCGCGAGAATGGCCGCTGACGTTGATACTGCCAAGAAAACCGTGCTGCAGTCGCGAATCGCGGAGCTTGCCCCGCTGCGACGGCGCGATGACCCGGCGGCTCAGGCAGTCGCAGCGCGACGCGCCGGACGTGCCGGGCCTGCAACCGGCCGCTGCTCAAGTCGTCTTCTTGGCGAACGCGCTGCACCAGCCCTTGGCCAAGACAGCGTTGCCGGCGAACAGCGGGCACGGGCCGCTGACGTCGCTTGCCTTGCCCTGGAACAGCGCGCAATTGCTGCAGGCCTGGCCGGCGGCGTACGTCTTGTACTTCGTCCCGTCGGCGCGGTTCGCTTCGGCCACGTAGCCCAAAGCCACAGCTTTTTCACTCTTTTCGTCCAGCAGGGCGCCGGCTGCGACCATTCCGGCCACAGGTTCAGCTGCAGCGGTAGTTGATGGCAAAGCCGCAGTCGGTGCCGGTGCCGGTGCGGGTGCGGGCGCAGGCGCAGGCGCAGGCGCGGCAGGCTCAGGTGCCACGGCCTTCTTGTCGCCGCATGCGGCGAGCAACGCCACGCTGGCCAAGGGCATGAGTTCGATGAAACGGCGGCGGGTAGTCATGTGTTTCTCCATGTGCCGGAAAAAACCGGCGAGAGTTGTGGGTCATCCGGGGTGCCGGGCCGTAGATTCAGGCCAAGGTCAGCAGCGGAGCTGCCACCGTGGCGAGCCCGAGCTGGATCCGGCGCGGTGAGGCCATCGGTCTTCGTGCCGGCAATTCCTGGCTGTTGAGCAGAGTCCACCACCTATGGGTTCTCAGTCGGTTCATCTTCAGAGTCAGCTTGCTCAGCGACAAGCTCGCCGAGCTTGGCATTGACGAGCGACTCGCCGGTGATTTCGTCAATCTCACCATCGGGACCCGTCACCTGGTCCGGCATGATGTCCGCGCCATCGGGCATGTCTCGCCCAGTCGCGCTGGCGCGTTCGCCGGTGCCCGAAGCGTCGCTGTCGTTGTCAGTGTCAACAACCAGCGAGCCGAGCTCGTCGGCATGATCGCCCTCGCCCCGCAGGCTGCGCTCACCTTGCACATCGCTGCCGCTGTCGCTGCTGTCGCTCGGGCCCAGGGCGTCTATGTCTCTCCCCTGTGCGTACCTTGCTGCACGTTCGCCGCCTAGAAAACTGCTGTTGGCCATCACATTTCCTGTAGAAGTGGGCGCAGCCGTCGGCGAGGCTGCTCAATTCGGGATGCGTATCACCAGTAGTCCGTTGCGCCAAACCCGTTACATGAGATCGCGCCTTCGTCCGCCATGCGTCATTGCAAATCCGCGCCATAGTGACGGCTGTGGCTGTAATTTCCGCCCAGCCTGACGAACGAGCACATCGATTTTTGTTTGTAACCAGTTTGACGGAACGAGCTACCAGAAGCAGGGTATGGGCATCCGTTCCGTTCTTTGCATCGACTTCCCAAACCTTCGATCAATACAAGAAACCTCGCCAATATTGAAACTGCCTGCTTGAGTCAGTCTAGCCGTGTCGATTGCAGCGTTCTGTTCGGTAGCGCACATCCAGAGTCAAGTGGACGGGCTGCGCGTGGGCAGCGAACTGATCGGCCTGGCCCAAAACCCGCGCTAAGTCTACGTTTTCGGCTGCCGGTCGGCAGCGTCAACCGCGCAGGTGGCGACAAGTGCAGAGCGCAGGCAGTCGCTGATGCATGCAAGCTGAGATTGGTCAGCACGCTGACCAAGCCAAGCACTTGGGTCGACGTCTGCGCGGCGTGGCTGCAGGTGCTGTGCAGTGGTGAAGAGGGAATACGACCGCCAGCTTCGCCAGCTGCCGGACCTGGAGGCCGTTTGGTGAGGTGAAAGCGTGGTGATAGCGTGGTGAGAGCGTGGTGAAAGTGCGCTGAATTCGCATCGATCCTCTTTTCTTCACTGTGTGTGCCACCGCACCGAGACTTCGCCGGGAAGCGCAAAAAATGCCGCCTTGCAGGTGCTTGCCATCTGCACCAGAGCACGCTCGACAACCCGTTGAGCGGCTCGCAGTACCCAGAAAGTTTTCATGCACAACATCATCGATACGGCCGTTGCGGCCGGCAACTTCAAGACTTTGGCCGCCGCCTTGACGGCCGCAGGTTTGGTCGACACCCTCACGGGCACTGGACCTTTTACTGTGTTCGCGCCCAATGACGCCGCCTTCGCCAAACTTCCGGCAGGCACTGTGGATAGTCTGCTCAAAGACGTGCCCAAGCTCAAGGCCATCCTCACCTACCACGTGGTCAGCGGCAAGGTCATGGCGGCTGATGTGATGAAGCTGGACGGCAAGTCCGCCAAGACGGTGAACGGCGCTGAGTTGAAGATCAGCACCCAAGGGGGCGTGAAGCTCAACGGCAACGTTCACGTCACCAAGACAGACATCGATTGCAGCAACGGCGTGATCCACGTGGTTGATGCGGTGCTGATGCCGCCAGCCTGATACCGGCATCACCTTCAATCGGCCCGGCGCCTAGGCGTGCCGGGTTTTTCTCTACTCGACCGAAAGAAAATCATGAAGAAGCGCTTCTTAGCCGTAGCGGTCCTCGCTCTGGCCTCACTGTCGGCGCATGGCGCGAACATTGTTGACACCGCCGTGGCTGCCGGCAATTTCAAGACCTTGGTGACCGCGCTCAAGGAGGCCGGATTGGTGGACACGCTCAAGGGCCCGGGGCCGTTCACCGTTTTCGCCCCCACGGACGCAGCCTTTGCGAAAATCCCCAAGGCTGACCTGGACAAGTTGCTGGCCAACAAGACCAAGCTGAAGGCGGTGCTGACGCACCACGTGGTGTCGGGAAAGGTCATGTCTGCCGACATCAAGGCCGGCAAGCTCAAGTCGGTACACGGCGACCAACTGACCATCGCCACGGCCGGTGGCGTGACGGTTGACAAGGCCAAGGTGGTTGCTGCGGATGTGGCAGCCGACAACGGGGTCATCCATGCCATCGACACGGTGCTGATGCCCAAGTAAGCAGGCCATGGCCGGGGTTGGGGTCGAGGCTTTGCGATCCCGCCCTGGACCTGGCGCTGAGGTCACCAATTGCCGATGGTTGCACTGCAAGCTTTGTTGTGGATGGCGCCGCTGGCGTTTTGCGCATGGCTGCTGAGCTTGCGCAAAAAAGACGTCAGCATCGTCGATAGTTTCTGGCCGCTGCTGATCTTGACGGGTGGCGCCGCGTATGCTTTGACCATGCCGCAGACGGGACCCCGCACGACGGTTGTGCTCATACTGCTCGCGCTGTGGGCCGCCCGGTTGGCCACCCACATCACCTGGCGCCACTGGAACCAACCCGAGGACCGCCGCTACCAGGCCATTCGTGCCCGCAACCAGCCGCACTTCAGATGGAAAAGTCTGGTGCTGGTGTTTGCCTTGCAGACGATGTTGGCCTGGATCGTTTCGCTGTCGGTTCTTGCCGCCATCTTGAACATGCGACCCTGGAGCTGGCTGGACACGCTGGCCGTTTGTCTCATCGTGGGCGGCGCCTTGTTCGAGGCCGTGGCGGATTGGCAACTGGCCCGGTTCAAGGACGAAAAAGCCCATCAGGGACAGGTCATGGACCGGGGCTTGTGGCGCAACTCTCGCCACCCCAACTACTTCGGCGAGTTTTGTGTGTGGTGGGGTTTTTATCTGCTGGCGTTGTCGGCGCAAGGGTGGTGGGCCATCGCCTCGCCGGTGCTGATGACGGTTTTGCTGCTCAGGGTTTCGGGCGTGGCCTTGCAAGAGAAGGACATCGCCGAAAGACGCCCCGGCTACATCGACTACATGGCCCGCACGAATGCATTCTTTCCCGGCCGAAGACGGTAGGCAGCGGCAGACAGCGGCAGACAGCGGCCAACAACGGCAGACAAGTCAAGACCACCTGAAGCAGGAATGAAACCAAGATGCTGAATTACCTCGCCGCCTATGGCGCCACGGCAGTGGTCATGCTGGCCCTGGATGCCGTCTGGCTCGGTTTCATCGCGAAGTCTTTCTATCGCGATGGCATCGGGCATCTGATGGCAGATCCACCTAATCTGGCGGCGGCCGGCGTTTTCTACCTGCTCTACCCGGTCGGCGTTGTACTTTTTGCCGTTGTACCCGCGGCCTGGTCCGGGGGCCTTGCAGTTCCGGCAGAGGTGCCCTGGTCGCAAGTGGTGTTGGCCGGTGCGCTTTTCGGCTTCTTTGCCTATGCCACCTATGACCTCACCAATCTGGCCACGCTGCGGGGCTGGCCCTGGAGGCTGGCTCTGGTCGATATTGCCTGGGGCACGGCGCTCGCCGCCGCTGCTGCAGCGGCAGGCCGCTGGGCGCTGGGGCGCATGGCATGAAGATGTCGCCGCTGCTTGACCGGCGCTTCCTGGTAGTCCGTTGGGAGACCCCGCAGTCACGTGCACATGCTGATTTCGATACCGCCGAAACGTGCCGTGTCGCATGTGGTGGGGTACATCAAGGGCAGGAGCGCGATTCACCTGGCAAGGGTCTACGGAGAGCGTAAGAGGAGCTTCGTCGGACAGCACTTCTGGGCCCGAGGGTCCGTTGTATCGACCGTAGGTCGAGACGAGGAGGGGAACCGAAACTACATCCGACACCAAGAGAAGGAGGACGCGACAGCGCTAGGCGATTTCTTCGGGATCGCGATGGTTTTCGAATCAGCAAGATTCCGATGCCGGTCGGGCATCTGGCCCAGGAGGTGATGGAGGTCTGATGCAGCATCAAACTGCGCGGCAAGCCGCTGCTGCATCCCGTGCCGAACGTCATCGCAGCGACCGCATAGGATGGTTGCGTGCCGCCGTGCTCGGGGCCACGACGGCATCGTCTCCACGGCGAGCTTGGTGCTCGGGGTTGCGGCCGCTGGCGCGGACCATCGCACGGTGCTGATGACCAGTGTCTCAGGCTTGATCGCAGGTGCCATGTCGATGGCGGCAGGCGAATTCGTCTCGGTGCATTCGCAGAAGGACACCGAGAGCGCCGACCTGGCGTGCGAGCGTGCCGAATTGAAGGAAGACCCGGCGGGCGAGCAGCGGGAGTTGGCAGGCATCTACGTCGGCCGCGGCCTTGAAAAACCCTTGGCCGACCAGGTAGCGGGCCAGCTGATGGCGCACGACGCGGCGACGAACTGGGTTTCTCGCCCACTACCGCTGCTCGCCCCACGCAAGCAGCGCTGGCTTCGGCAGCCAGCTTTGCCGTGGACGCTGCGTTGCCGATTGCGGTCGTGTGGGTGGCCACACCGGCGCAACTGATCCTCTGGGTTGCGCTGGCTTCGCTGGTATTTCTGGCCGGCCTGGGCGCCGTATCGGCAGAGGTCGGCGGCGCGCCAGCAGGCAAGGGCGCCTGGCGCGTCACCTTTTGGGGGGGCCATTGCGATGGCTGTCACGGCTGGTGCTGGGGCGTTGTTTGGTGTTGTGGCCTGAGAGGCTGAGAGTCTTTCGATCATGCCCACTCATCACGCCAAAAGACGCCCGCTCGTCGTTGCAAATGCGCGCCATAGCCCGGGCTATGGCTGTGCTTTGCGCCTAGTCCGTTGGGAGACCCCCCGGCTTTGCCGGGGAGGCAGTCTCCGCCGAGCGTGAAGGGCATCTTCTTGAGCCTGTTTCGCGTCATCGAGCGGCTGGGCAAGGGCTTTCGCGGGCCGCCGCGCGATGCGTGGTTGTCGACCATAGCCCGGCAGCAGACGCGTGGCTATACTTTTCGGCGTGCACAAGGCGCTGGACAAGGCCGGCGCCGTGCTCGGCCCGCTGGCTGCCTATGGGCTGCTGACCTGGCTGGGTGAATCGCCAGGCACCTACCGCGTGCTGTTCTGGGTCGCCTTTGTGCCGGCGTTGCTGAGTGTCCTGTTGTTGTCGCTGATGAAGGACCAGCCCGGCGAGCCGCACGCACGCGAGAGTGTGTTCCGCAACTGGACCGAGCTCAGCGCTGGGTTCAAGCGCTTTCTCGTACCGGCTGGTACTTTCGCGCTGGCTTACTTCAGCCTGGGTTTTCTGCTGCTGCGTGCCCACAGCCTGGGGTTCAGCGTCACGCAGATCGTGCTGCTGTATGCGCTGTTCAACGCCACCTGCGTGGTCTCTGCGCCGCTGGTGGGCCTGCTGGGAGACCGCATCGGACGCAGCACCATCGTGATGCTGGGCTATGGCACCTACGGCCTGATCAACGTCTGGCTCGTCTTCGCCAGCAGCCGTTGGGAGATCGTTGCTGCATTCGTGGCTTACGGTTTGTTCTACGCCATCGATGAGGCGCAGAGCAAGGCCTTCATCGCCGACATCGAGCCCGAGCGCCGCGCCAGCGCGGTCGGCATCTACAACTTTGTCACCGGCGTGCTCTACCTGCCAGCGTCGCTGGTCGCCGGTGCTCTCTGGGCGACCTCACCAACGCTGGTGTTCTCTCTGGCCGCCGGGTTGTCGGCTGTCGCCATCGCCTTGTTCGCCTGGCTGAAGCCGGCGCGCGAGCCATTCACTCCACCCTTTTACAAGCAGGTTCCATGAAAAAGCTCAGCAACAAGATCGTTTTCGTCACGGACGTCGGTGCCGGCATCGTGGCCCGCGTCTAGCAACCCGACAGCAGCCCATCTGGCGGCATCCATGGCATGCCCAGCGAAACGGCCAAGGCCTTCAATCGCCTTGCCTCAGGGCAACGCTGAACAAGTCCCTCGCGGCGCCCGCATCGCTGACTTGGGCGGCCTGCGGCGTTGCAAATCCTCGCCATAGCCCGGGCTATGTCTGCGGTTGGCGCCTTGCATCCCATCCCAAACCAGGGTGCGGACACTCGCGGGGACTCATTCAGCGTCGCCTTAGGTCCTGGCAGAATTGCTTAGGTCGAAAGAGCAGGCACCGCAACCTGGATCGCATCGTCCACCTGCTTCAACCAGACGAAGTTAAGTTGCGCACGCGCCTCGGCTGGGATGTCTTCCAGGTCACGCTCATTGCGCGCCGGCAACATCACGGTCTTGATGCCGGCCCGCAGCGCGGCGAGCACTTTTTCTTTGACGCCGCCGATCGGCAGCACCAGGCCGCGCAAGCTGATCTCGCCAGTCATCGCCACATCGCTGCGTACCGGGCGGCCGGTCAGCAGTGAGGTGAGCGCCACGTACATGGCCACGCCCGCGCTTGGGCCGTCTTTCGGCGTGGCGCCGGCCGGTACGTGGATGTGCATGTCTGACTTCTCCAGCGCATCGGGCGCGATGCCCAGCGCCGAAGCACGCGCCTTGACGAGCGACAGCGCAGCCTGTGCGCTTTCTTTCATCACCTCACCCAACTGCCCGGTCAGGATCAGCCGGCCCGTGCCGGGCGAACGTGAGGCCTCGATGAACAGGATGTCGCCGCCTACCGGTGTCCACGCCAGGCCCGTCGCCACGCCGGGGATGTCGCTGCCCATCGCCACATCGGCGTCAAATTTTGTGGGTCCGAGGATCGCGGCCAGGTCAGGCACATCGATTACCACGCGCTGCACTTGGCCCTCGGCGATGCGCACCGCCGCGTTGCGAAAGACACTGCCAATCTCGCGTTCCAGATTGCGCACGCCTGCCTCTCGGGTGTAGTCCTCAATGATTGCCGTCAGGGCCGCGTCGCTGATTTCAAGGCGCTGCGAATCCAGCCCGTTGGCTACCAACTGGCGTGCGACCAGATAGCGGCGCGCGATCTGCAGCTTCTCTTGCGCCGTGTAGCCCGGCAGATGGATGATCTCCATGCGGTCGCGCAGCGGGCCTGAGATCGTGTCGAGTACGTTGGCGGTGCACAGAAACATCACGCGTGACAGGTCAAACGGTACCGCGAGATAAGTGTCGCGAAAAGTCGCGTTCTGCTCGGGGTCCAGCACTTCGAGCAAGGCCGATGCGGGGTCGCCGTGGAAGCCGCCGGCGCCGAGTTTGTCGACTTCGTCCAGCATCATCACGCAGTGGCTGGTGCCCACTTTGCGCAGGCTCTGGATGATGTTGCCGGGCAGCGCGCCGACATACGTGCGGCGGTGCCCGCGGATCTCTGCCTCGTCATGCACGCCGCCCAGGCTGACACGCACGAACTTGCGTCCGGTGGCTTTTGCAATGCTTTGCCCGAGTGATGTCTTGCCCACACCAGGCGGGCCGACAAAGCACAGGATCGGGCTGCGTCCCGACGGGTTGAGCTTGCGCACCGCCAGGTACTCGAGGATGCGTTTCTTGACTTTTTCCAGACCGAAGTGGTCCTGGTCGAGTACGCGGCGGGCCTCGCTGATGTCGATGGTGGGGTCGGTCGTGCGAGCGACAGCAGGATCGACGGCCACATCCACGCCAGCTTCGGCATCGGAGCCGACAGCCCCGGTCCAGGGCAACTCGGTCAGCCACTCCAGGTAGGTGCGCACCATCGACGCTTCGCCGGAAGCGTCGGACATCCGGGACAGGCGCTTCAGCTCTTTGCGCGCGACCTTGTCCACCTCGGCGGGCATGCGCGCTTGCGTGATGGCCTTGTCGAGTTCATCCATCTCTTCGGCCGAGTCATCGCCTTCACCCAGCTCTTTCTGGATCGTGCGCATCTGCTCGCGCAGCAGGTGCTTGCGGTTGAGATCGCCAATCGACTCGTGGGTGCGCGCGGTGACGTCGCGCGACACCTTCAGCACCTGAATGCGTCGCGCCAGCAACTCCAGCAGTTTGTCCAGGCGCGCCTTCAGATCGAAGGTTTCGAGCAGCGCCTGCTTCTCCTCAGGCGTGCTGTCCATCAGGCCGCCGATCACGTCCGCCAGTTGCGCCGGGTCGTCGATGCCTTGCAGCGCTGCCGACATCTCCGGCGGCGCCTGCGGCAGCAGTTGCAGAGTTTCGAGTGCGCTTTGTTTGAGCGCGCGTCCGCGGCCTTCGATTTCTGCATCGTCGCTTGCGGGCTGATGGGCTGGCTTGTTGCCGCGCTCATCGGCCGGCTCATCTGTGGGTTTCTCTGCGGGCTCATCGATGTACTGCACGCGTGCCACCGCAAAGGGATAACCCGTCAGAAACTCCGTCACTCGAAACCGACGCAAGCCTCTGACAACGGCTTGATGGGCGCCATCGGGCCCGGTGAGATAACGCAGCACGTCGGTGCTGGTGCCCACCCAGTGCACATCATCCGGGCCCGGCTCATCCACCTCGGGCTTGCTCTGCAGCAGCACGCCCACGGGTCGCTCAAGGCGGATCGCTTCTTGCACGGCGGCCTGCGACCGTGGGCGACCGATGGCCAGCGGCATGATCGTGCCTGGGAACACCACGACGTTACGCACCGCGAGGATGATCAAGGCGTCTTGCGGGATCGGATGCGGCGCCTCAGGCTGAGGCCGCGAGGCGGCCTCAGAGGCCGGCGTGTCGATCGCTGAAGTGGGCTCGTCAGTGCGCTCGACAGTGGGCTCTTTATTGGGCGCTCTGCCTTCTGTGGATTGGGGCACGGCGGTCATCTCCAGTGTGGTCCGACCTTGATCAGTCGCAAGATCAGGCATCCATGCAGCAACTCCGCTGGCTCCAGTTCCAGGCGGCCTGCCGGCAGCAGGATGCGCCGCTCAAAACTGCCGTGCGGGATCTCCAGCCGGCGAATCGAATGCCGCCCCACGATCGGAAGAGGCCGCGAGCCGCGTACGACCAAAGCGCCGGGCTCGCTCAGGATCTGCAAGCGCTCAGGAGTGACGCCGGGCATCGCAATGACGATGACGACTTCGTGCGCGTCTTCGAACACGTCGGCGGGTGGCTCCCATGCCGCCGGCAGGCTCGTCGTGGCTGCGGGGCGAAAGAACTGTCGCTGTATCCGCTCGGCCTGGTCAGCAAGCTCGCACGCCTGGACCCACATCCACAGGGTTGAATCTTGAGCGCTTGCCATGCGTGTTGCTCCGCTCACCTTGCTGCCGCCGGGTGCGCGGCCACCGCAGCCGCCCCTTTTCGTTCATGCAGAGTCTGGCAAGCCGTGCAGCGCAAGGCTTGTGGTTCGACGCTGAGCCGTTCAAACGGGATCGGCGTTTGGCAATCGGCACAGATGCCGTAGCCGACACCATGGATACGCTGCAGCGCGGCTGAGAGCGCATCCAGCTCTGCGCTGCCCAGGTCCGCCAGGCGGGCATCGACCTCGTGCGCGCCAGCGCGCTGGCTGGCGTCGTCTGCGTCCTGCATCAGTTCCTCGCGAGCCAATTCAGCTTGCGAGCGGCCTTGGGCCTGTGTTGCGCGGCTGCGCAGCGCATCCTCGAGGTGCGTTTGCAACTGACTGGCCAGCGTGCGCCGCTGTTCCTTTGAGAGGTGATCCTGGGATGTCATGGGTCTGTTTGAGAGCAATGATTCACACCGAAGGTAGCGCCCCCGGCACCTCGCTGTCTGTGCGCTGCCAGACAGACCGGCGGGCGGGTGCTGGGACGTCAGGAACGCGGAAGGACAGGCGCGCTGGATGTGCCTGCCGCAGTCACTGCCGCGCCGGAGGAGGGCAGGGTGTCTGTCGCGGCCGACAGGGTGCCGGTGATGCCGCCGTCTTTACTGACCCAAGAGAGCGTCACCGGCGCATTGCCAAGCTCGGCCATGCCGCTGCCGGCGCTGTTTGCGATGCAGGCTGGCAGCGCGAGAGCTGCGCTGATCAGGGCAGCAGCGAGCGCCGCTGCTGGGATCAGCTTGCCGTCCGAGCGATTGCTGGTGGGTGGTTCGAACTGGCGCAGCCAAGCCACAGGAAACGGCCATACGCCCGACCTGGCTGACGCACAGGCGTCGTATGGCTGCGCCAAGGCATGGGGCGAAATCTGCCTTCGAAGCGAGCGATGCCCTATTTCCCTGCACGAAGCTACTTCAGCGCGCGAAGCAGGGCCAGAAAAGCACACTCGCTCGCGGTCAGCCCGGCCTTGCGTTTGGGCTGCGCTGCCTTCGACGCCCCTGGCATGGTTTTGGTCTTGGACAGCAGCGCCAGCACTTCAGGGTGAACATAAGACTTGCGGCACACCGCCAGGGTGTTACCAAGCAGCTGTGCCACTTCTGCAATCAGCTGGTTGGCGACAGTAGCCGTGATCGCTTGCTGCGCCGCTTCGCCCAGATGCATGAACAACGCCAGTGCCGTGGCGCTGGCGTGCCAAGTGCGAAAGTCCTTTGCCGTGAAGTCGCCAGCAGCAGCCGCGCGCACATAGTCGTTCACGTCGGCAGACCCGACACTGTGCACCTGCCTGGCGTCGTCAAGGTACTTGAACAGCTCTTGCCCAGGCAGGGCCTGGCAGCGGTGGACGATGCGCGCTACCCGCTTGTCTTTGAGCGCAACTTCATGCTCTACCCCGCCTTTGCCGCGAAACTTCAGGCGCAGCTTGTCGCCCGTCAGCGCCGCATGCCGCTTCTGCAACGTCGTCAGGCCATACGACTTGTTGGTGCGAGCATATTCGTCGTTGCCCACCCGAACCAACGTGGTATCGAGCAGCCGCACCAGCGCCGCGGTCACAGCAGTGTGGTTGACAGCGGCACCCGCAGGTTGCGCCAGATCACGCGTGACTGAGGCGCGAATGCGTGGCAGCGCGGCTCCAAACGCGACCATGCGGTCGAATTTGGTTTCGTCGCGAGCAGCCCGCCAGTCGGGGTGGTACAGATATTGTTTTCGACCCCGCGCATCGCGTCCGGTAGCTTGCAAATGCCCTTGGGGCGACAGGCAAATCCAGACGTCGCGGTAGGCCGGGGGAATTGCCAGCTTGGCCAGGCGTTCACGCTCAGCCAGGCCAGATACGGCTTGCCCGTTGTCGTTGCGGTACGAGAAACCCTTGCCGCGTGGGCGGCGGCGAATACCTGGGGTATCGTCACTGCTGTGGTGCAGTCTGGCCGGCAGGGTGGTCATCGCGGTTACGTTGGTGAACCTTGCAAGAGCCGGACTTACAAACAAACGCAAGCCGCTGTGCGCGGTTGTCGCCATCGTCCTACAGCGCTTCTGGCACTTTGCTGCTCGAGCAGAAGCCGCCTGCTGACATACCATTGATTCTGTGCTCACGTCTCCCTCAGATCAAGCAATTGCGCTCGGTACCCATTCTCCGACCGAGAAGAAGGACGCCAGATGACTACCGCCAAGCCCGGCCTATATGCCAACATCCGCGCGAAAAAAGAGCGCATCGCCGACGGCAGCAAAGAGCACATGCGCAAGCCCTCAGAGCCGGGTGCACCCAGCACCGAGGACTTTGAGAAGTCCAAGAAGACCGCCAAATCCAAGAAAACCGAGAAAACCAAGAAAGCCAAGAAAACCAAGAAAGCCAAGAAGTAGTGTTCACGCCCGGTTGCGAATACACACGGGGTGAGATTCACGCACAACTCGGCGGCAGCGTCGTGTCGTGCTTGCCCACCCGCAACGGCGCCATCGTGGCGGCTTGTCTGAGCAAAGCGTTCAGTCCTCGGGCGCCCGAAGTCGTACTTTGTGGCCGAGGCGCACGCACAAGTCCTGTCAGTGGACAGTTCGCGCGTCAGCAAACCGCGATTCCTGTGTTTTTGAAGAGCGCAGCTAGTCGGTGGCAGTACCAAGGCCGATTCGCGGTCGCTCAATCGTTTAGCTCAGGCGCCCAATTTGAAAGCTACATCGTTGGGTCTGGTCGGTCAGTGGCCAGCGTTTCCCATGTTGTCGTGCTCAAGCGGTCCGAGTAGGTCGCTACAACGCCCGTCATTGCCCGTCATCGCCCG
>Ga0105046_10003232_pt1 | contig 25836 bp, 18 predicted proteins | sample MAT03_FD_78385 | JGI IMG/M metagenome (GOLD analysis project Ga0105046, IMG submission 78385) | Freshwater microbial communities from Lake Fryxell liftoff mats and glacier meltwater in Antarctica - MAT-03 (megahit assembly) | ecosystem: Environmental > Aquatic > Freshwater > Ice > Liftoff...
CCAGTGCTCCAGTGCTCAAGTGCTATTGCCGCGTCAGGGTATCGATTCGCATCGGCCTCTTCGGTCCTTCAGCCGAGGATGCGGCGACGGTCGTTAGCCAGGGGCGAAAGCCCCTGGAACTCACGCCCCACCGCCCAAGCCCCGTAGTGGCGAAAGTGCTTTCGGCCCTACGGGGCTCTGTTTTCAATTCCTCCACCAGGGGCTTACGCCCCTGGCTACCATCGGTCGCCGCATCCGCGGCTGAAGCGTCTTGACGCCCAGATTTCTCTCATCACTTTGAAGCTGTACCCGGTTCCAATCACTGGCGAGACGCCTACGAGACGCCTACAAGACGCCTACAAGACGCCTACAAGACGCCTCATGGCATCGACTATATGTTCGAGGCAAACGTTGATGGCCTTCCAAACAACTTCCGGGATCACTTGAGCGTTACGTTTGGAACTCCCTTCGGACTTCTGGACCCGCGATTTCGCATCAAGGAATGACAGAGCAGGTGTCATTGGGCGAGACCCCGGTGCCACAGTCCGAAGTCTTTGAGACAACCTCGAAGTCCACGGAATCAGCCATCGGCGGTTCAAGGCTGACGCGGCACACCTCGCCAGAGGCTTACGTTACTCGGCTGGACGGGCGGTCTTTCGCGAAGCTTCGCCAGTAACGGAGCGGGATCAGGCCGACGGCGATCAAGACCATGTGGATGCCCCAGGTGACCACGCATCCGAAGGCGAGGGCGTTATTGAAGCCGTACGCATGGAGCCCCACGCCAAGCTGGTTGGTGCCGAAATAGCTCCAGGTGGTGATGACGTTGCCGAAGAGGGTCATGACGGCCATGCCACGATCTTTGATGAGGCCGCACCAGCGGGCGTGCAGGATCATCGCGTTCCAGATCACGATGAGGATCGCCCCGTTTTCCTTGGGATCCCAGCCCCAGAAACGGCCCCAGGACTGGTCGGCCCAGATGCCGCCGAGAACGGTGCCCACGAAGCTCGTCAGCGTGGCGACACAGACGATGCCATAGATAAGTTGGCCGAGCACCTTGCCCAGTTCGGTGGGCTTGCCACCGGGGCCGGTGGCGATGGGGCGTGTCAGGGCCGGAGTCAACAGCCCCGCGAGAATGTAGGTGATCCCCGCGACTCCCGCCAAGTAGGTGGCCGCGTAGCCGAGATTGATCGTCGTCACATGGGTCGCCAGCCAGAAATTCGTGTCGAGCACCGCTTCCATCATTTCGAGGGTGTCGCGGCTGGTGGCGAGATTGTGAGCGATGATCGCCGTGGTGACACCGACGACGGAGGCCAGCAGGTTGCCCACGCCAATCGGAATGATCTTCTCGATAATCAGCCCCATGCCGATGGCCGACCAGCCGATGAAGACCGCCGTGGAGTAAAGGTTCGTGACGAAGACCAGCGTCCGATCCTGGAGGTACATTCGGGCAAAGAGAGCGAAGCCGTGAACCACGAAACCCAGGGCCAGAAGCCAAAACGAGGTTCGGCGGAAGGCCTCCGAGTATCGTTCGCCAAAGAGGAGCAGCACGAAACCAGCCAGGGCACTGAAGAGAGCGAGAACGTACACGTAGATCACGCCGTAGGTCGGAGCGAACTCGTTCATGAAGACTTCAAAGCGGACCTTCGCGAGATTCTCCTTGGTGACCGAAGCTGCGGTAGCGTCGAGGTACACCTGGATCGCTTTATTGAGCGTTTCCAGATTCTCCGGCGTCACCTGGGACTCGTCCCTGGAGGCGATCCAGAGATAGGCGTCCAGCATCGATTCCGTTTCCTTGAGGAAGGACTCAGCGTCCATCTTCCGGATGATTTCCTGAGTAATCTCCGCTCGCTGGTCTTTCGTCACGGCTCGAAGATCCTTGGGGAGGATGCCTCGATTCATGGCTGCGCTGATCATGGCGGCCTGTTCCAGCTGGCCGATCGATCGCCAGTCCTCGCCCTTCTTGGCAGGCAGGGACTTGGGCGGCAGAAGCATCGGCACCACGCGCCGGTTCAGCATGTCCACGATCTCGATGCGGTCCCCCACCTCGATGACCTGCCCGGCGAAGACGTCGCGATCATTCGATTCGAAGAATCGTTCGATCTGGGCATCCTTCGGCGTGGGGGCGGCGTCCTTGCGGCTCAACTGTTCCCGGGCCATCGCAATGGCTCGCTGCATCTCGCTGCGGCGTGCGTCAATCTCCTCCAGCGAGTAGCGGTAGCCTTCCCGGCGAGGCAGGTTGAGCAGGGCACGCACCTGATCGTTCTCGATACGGATGACCTTGTGTTTCGAGGCCGGGCCGAACGAGTTCTGGCTCGCCAGAGTGTCCATGAGCCATTCGATCGCGGGGTGCATCTTGCCATCGCTGGCGAGGAATTCTTCCCGGCCGCTGATCTTGCGAAGGTAGACGCGGGCCACGGTGTCGAGCGGCTTCACCCGTCCGCCGTCGACGACGGGCATGGGAACGAAGCGATGGAGTTGCTTGTTGCCCTGGTAGTTCTTCGGAATCGCCATTCCGACAAGCATGAGCCCCGCGAGCAGCACTGCCCCCGCAGGCATGAGGAACTCGATGGACTTCTTGGACGTGGGAATCTTGATCCGAGCCTCAGGGCGACGGCGGCGCATCAAATAGGTGATCAACGTGAGCAGGAAGTGCGAGAAAAGGCCGACGCCGACCATCCCGCAGGCGAGGTAAGGCAGGAACCAACCGGGGTTGCGAACCACCTGAAGAACGGTGGTCGCTTCGGTGTCCTTGTCGAAGTTCGACTGGTAAAAGGTCTCGCCACGATGGCGAAGCGGGTCGTTCATCGCCACGTGAACGTCGCGCTCCTGGCCACGCTCGGGGTCGATGAGAACCAGGTCGCTGGAGTAGTTCTTGGCGTTGTTAGTGCCGATGTACCGATCGAAGCGGAAGTCGACCAGGTACAGGCTGAACGGCTTGTAGATCCGCTTGTAACGCAGAGCCACGTCGTACTTGAGATCCTTGACCTGATCATTCACCTTCTCGGGGACCGTGAGCACCTGCTTGGGCTGCGTGTCTCGCTCGAAGTAGTTGTAAGTGAACCACATGGAAGCGAGGTAAGTGCCGAGGGGCTTCTCCGTGCCTTTTTCGAGGAACGTGACATACGCGGAGGGAAGGTCCGCCTCGTCGCCGCTGACTCCGGAAACCTCGGGCTTCGGTTTGACGTAGGCGAGCAGGCCAAGCCCGTCGGTCGCGGGGTTGGTCTGGGGTTCGGTGATCGGCTCACGAGAGAACTCGTGGAAGCTCGAGTTGACCATGTAGCTGTGGACACGCACATCAACCGGCAACGACGGATCGCTGATGAGGCTCTGGGTCTTGGCAGCCTTCGCCAGCATCCACGCCGGGATCACGCTCATCGTCTCGCCGCCCTTGCCGTCGGGGGTCGTGAACGAGAGTTCGAAGTCCCGAGTGTCCTCGCTGAAGTTGGTGGCCTGGTGCTTCTTGATGACCATCCGCTGTTCGACCTGGAATTCCCGCGTGATGTACTCGCCCACGAAGAGCAGGACCAGGCCGGAGTGCGCGACCAGAATACCCAGTTTCTTCCAGCTCAGGCGGAAACGATAAAGGTGGGCCGAGATCAAGTTGATGAACATCAACCCGCCGATGAGCTTCCCCCCAGGGAACGGGAAGACAGCCCAGCTTGGGGCTTTCCAGTCCTTGGGAAGCTGCAAGAAGATCTTGCCGAACTCGAGGGTGGGCTGAAGATCGATGAGAACGATCCAGCTCCAGAAGTAACGATCGACGACCGACCAGATGCCAGCGGTTTTCTGGGCGAGAGTGCCCAGGAATACGAGGCCAAGGGCGAAGGCGAAGAGCGTCACCGTGAGTTGCAGGGACGCGAGCGGTTTCAGGAGTTTGAATGCGAACGGGGTGCCTCGCGGCGCGGGCCGATTGGCCGGGGAGAAATCCGCATCGAGAGTGGCTGTGGTGCTCATGGAGTGGCAATCCTTTTTTCAGACTCGTTCGCTCACAAGACTCGTTCGCTCACAAGACTGATTCGCTCACAAATGGTGAGAAGGTTTTCAACGCATACCAGGCATGGCAGGCATCGCTGCCGAGGGATTCTTCGGGCCCGCCATGTTCACCCGTGCGCCCCGAAGTCCGCCGGGGAAATCGACACTTGTCGTATAAGGCATGTAGTCGCCATCTTCACGTGGCGGATTCCCAAGCAACGTCGTCCACCATCGCTGGAGATTGCCTTGCAATCCCCCTTTGGCCGTGGAGATGGCAATCTCGAAAGGCTTGCCATCGGAACTGAAGCTGACGGTCGCGTAGCGGAAGCCTCCGGCTCGCTGCTGCTTCCAGCCCTCGGGGAGGTCCATCACTGGCGGGTTCGACGTTCCTTGCGGGAAGCGAACACCCTTGAGGAACTGGTCAAACTCGGCCTCGTGTTCCGTAATATCCGGACTGAGCCCGGAGAAACGGAAGAACCAGTCGGGATTCTGGGCAGGCACCATTGCCCCAAGGATGCGGTAATCGCCCTTGGTTTCCGTCAGGGGCGGCGACTCGGCCGTGGCCTTGGGACGGCTGGACGCCGTCGGCGGAGAGGCCGTGTACGATCGAATAGCGTCCCTATCCTGACAACCGGACAGGAGAAACGTCGCCAACATTCCGACCAGAAAGCGAGCCGGAGGAGAAGGAACCCTCACGCATCACTCCATGATTTCAGGTTCACGGGACAGAGCGGAACTGCTCGGGCGGGATTATACAGCTTACAGACATTGTTCGGAACTTATCGGTTCACGTCAAGTCGCGACTCTCCGATTGATGCCTGGCAGGAGCTCGGTGATTCCACCAGGATCATCCCTGTCGAATTTGCGTCCTGCGCGAAGGTGTTCTAGTCTTGCAACGAATTCCATGGCCCGCCTGGAGACGGTGCGGGTGGATCCCCCGTCCTCGCTATTGCACGGTGACCGATGTCCGTTCCCTCCTCGGCTGAAGAGTTAGTTCAACTCATCCGCAAGAGCGGCATGGTGGATGATCAGGTTCTCAATGTCTACATCCAACGGCGGGAGCTCGCCCGTGGCCTGCCCGAAGATGTTCGCGAATTCGCCGAGGACATGATCCGCGACGGGGTGATCACGAACTTTCAGGCTGAGCAATTCCTTCTGGGCAAGTGGCGTGGCTTCACCATCGGGAAGTACAAACTGCTTGAACGCGTGGGGGTTGGCGGCATGGGCCAGGTGTTCCTCTGCGAACACATGTTCATGAAGCGCCGCGTGGCGATCAAGGTGCTGCCGCCCGCGAAGGCCGAGCAGCCCGCCGCCCTGGGCCGTTTTTATCGTGAGGCCCGAGCCGCGGGCAGCCTGCATCACACCAACATCGTTCGCACGCAGGACATCGATCAGGACGGCAACCTTCACTTCATTGTGATGGAATACGTCGACGGCGCGGACTTGCTCGTGATCGTGAAGAAGTTCGGGCCGCTCGACATTCGCCGGGCGACGCACTACATCCGCCAGGCGGCACTGGGTCTCGATTTCGCCTTCCGTAATGGCATCATCCATCGCGACGTGAAGCCTGGCAACGTGCTCATCGACCGCAAGGGCCGTGCCCGGCTGCTGGACTTGGGCCTGGCTCGATTTTACAAGGACCAGAACGACCAGCTCACGCTGAAGTACGACGACAAGATCGTTCTGGGTACCGCGGACTATGTCGCTCCGGAGCAGGTCGCCAACAGTCACTCGGTGGACATCCGAGCGGACATTTACGGCCTCGGAGCCACGTTTTACTTCATTCTGGCCGGGCATCCTCCCTTCCCCATGGGCACCGTCTCCCAGAAGTTGCTCTGGCACCGCACCAAGGAACCGACGCCGATTCGCCAGATTCGCCCCGAGATCCCCGAGGGGCTCGCGGCGATCGTGGCCAAGATGATGGCGAAGGATCCGAAGGCTCGATTCCAGACCCCGGCGCAGGTCGCAGCCGAGCTCGAGCGATGGATCGATGCGGCGGATGTGCCACTGCCCGCAGCGGAAGAGATGCCCACGCTGAGCCCCGCGGCCACGTCGGTTGTGAACTCGATGGGCTTTGAAGAGGATGAAGTGGTCGTCCAACCGTCGGCGTCTGCGGCGGCTCCCCCCCCGATGGCAGCCCCGGTTTCCGCCATGGCCGCGACCACGAACAAGCCCAGTGCAGGGCGAACTTCGACCAAGGAACGCACCGCCACTCTCACGCCGCCGCCTCGCAAGGACGCTTCGAGCCCTCCGGCCAGCCCGTTCAGCACCGGCGCTGTGGCCGCTCCCGTGAAGCCGCCTTCGATCAATCCCTTTAGCTCACCTTCGACCACTCCCTCGGTTGACACGCCGAAGCTTAAACCGGTTCAAGTGGGAGTCGAAACGGGATTTCACGAAGCCGATCCCACGCCGAGCCCAGGGCACCGTGCCAGGAAGAGGCCGGATAATCCGTTCTCAGGCGGGGACGCGACAAGAGCCAAGGCGAAAAACGAATCTCAGTGGCTGATGATCGGAGTGCTAATCGGCGCCTCCATCCTCGGCGGTGCCATCGCGGCCCTCACCGTGGGTGGCGTCAAGGCCCCAGTGAATTCGCCTACCGAGAAGCGGTAACGAATTAGTGCAGGGGCGATTTCCAAACACCCTGGACTGTGGCACTCGCTTCTCGCCAGTGCCCATCCGCTGCACACCTCGCTCGACCAGGGACGCATCCTTCTCGCGTTCGCTCACCAGCACCAAGAGGGCCGGGAGGTCCAGGCACGTCGGCTCCAGGTGCATCACCTGCCTCGGCTGATAGCCCCGGCCGCCGTCAGGCTGAGCCAGCGTGGCCAGACTTTCGCCAAGCATCGATCATCCGTCATCTTCGAGGGCCGCGGGGAAGAGTCGTTTCCCGGAATCGCGGCAACAGACCCCATCTAGAACACAACGCCTAGAATGCCTCACAACCCAGGAGGGCGATCCGTGCGAGTGGCTCACTTCGACTGCTTTTCCGGCGCCAGTGGCGACATGATCCTCGGCGCCGCCATCGACGCCGGTGCGGATGTGGTGGCCATTCGTGCCGCTCTCGATTCGCTCGGCTTGCCCATCACACTGGAAGTGGAGACGGTGAAACGCTGTGGCTTCCGCGCCACCAAGGCGACCATCACCGCACCGGACGAGGAAGACTACCGCTTTCTTCCGGAGATCCAGTTGCTGATCGGACGGAGTTCACTGAGCCCAAAGCAGCAGCAGATGGCGAACGCCATCTTCCACCGCCTCGCTGTTGCGGAGGCCGCCGCTCACGGAATGCCGATGGAGAAGGTCCACTTCCACGAAGTCGGAGCCCTCGACAGCATCGCGGACATTCTCGGCAGTGCCGTCGCCCTGGATTTGCTCGGCGTCGAACGCTTCACCTGCTCCCCGGTGCCGACCGGCCAGGGCACCGTGAAAGCGGCCCACGGCCTGATGCCCATCCCCACGCCGGGCACCGCGGCCTTGCTCAAGGGTGTGCCGCTCGCTCCGTCGAACGTGAAGTTTGAACTGACGACGCCCACCGGTGCCGCGATCCTGACCACGCTGGTGAAGGATTACCTTCCGACGCCTGTGATGACGATCGAACGCATCGGCCACGGCGCCGGCACCAAGGACTTCATGGACCAGCCGAACATCCTGCGGTTGTTTGTCGGAGAAGCCCTTCACGCCGAGAACGAGTCGCCTCACGGACTGATGACCGACACGATCATCGTCCTCGAAACCAATCTTGACGACATCGCCCCAGAGATCGTCGGCTACACTTTCGAGCAGCTCCTCGAGGCCGGGGCTCTCGACGTCTTCCTCACGCCGATCCAGATGAAGAAGCAACGCCCTGGTGTCATGCTCACGGTTCTCGCGGAACCCATTCACGCGGACAAACTCGAAGCGATCCTGTTTCGCGAAACAGCAACCTTCGGCATTCGGCGGACGACTGCGACCCGGCACAAGCTAAGCCGCAAGGCCGTCACGGTCGACACACCCTGGGGCCCGGTGAAGGCGAAGCACGGAGTGGGCCCGGATGGCCATGAGGTCTTGACGCCCGAGTACGAGGACTGTGCCCGTCTCGCCCGCGAAAAAGGCCTCCCGCTTCGCGAAGTCTACGCCCAGATTCGCAAGACCTGAAGGCTTGCCCGCGACGCGAAGTCCTCGAAGCGGAGCCGTGTGCCAGCCGCTTGCCCCCTCAGGCGAGCAGATCTGGCGCCGTTCCATGGCGTTGTCCTTGTCGAACTCCCCACCCTTTTCTCTCTTTCTCTCTCCGATCTCTGTGTCTTCAGTGACCCTGTGGTCAATCTCTTTCTGCCTGTCGCCTGAGAAGATTCCTCCCATGATTTATCACGGTCTGGGATCTTTCGCGAAGAGTTTCACGACTGACTCGAGATCCTTTCGCACGTCCCCCCGCGAGCCGACGACGACGCGATAGCGATATTCGCCCGGCGCAATGCCTGCCTTGTCGCGATGGCGGAAGACGCAGTTCCGATTCACGACCTTCTCCGCGGCGAATCGTAATCGACCGTAACCCGCTTTCTCGAAGCCGGGGGGACGGCTGATCGGGCGAAAAGGCACCCATCGCATGGCTGCCGGACTCCGTGGACAGAACCACGGGGAACGCCTGCTCGCCAGGGCCGTCGCTCCAAGAATCCCTTCTCGCGCGAACATCCTCTACACAATTGCTGTCTTCACGTCTACAATCGAGAATCCTTGAGGAGGGTGAACGTATCAGTAAGGCATTCGAACATCATCGCAACGAGTTCTCCGTCTCGGCGGAAAAAGCGATCCTCGTCAGCGTGGCTCTGCCCCATCGGCCCTGGTTGTCCACGGACCCCTGCGACGAAATCCGCGGCCTCGCCGAGACCGCAGGCGCGACCGTGGTGGCGGAGCTCACCCAGAAACGTCACGACATTCAACTCGCCACTTACATCGGCTCTGGCAAGCTCAAGGAGCTTCTGGAACTCGCCGAGGCCAGCGATGCGGACGTCGTCATTTTTGATAACGACCTCTCGCCTGCCCAGGCTCGCAACCTTGAGAACGCCCTAAAAATCAAGGTTCTGGATCGCTCCGAAGTGATTCTGGACATCTTCTCAACGCGAGCCCGCACCATCGAGTCCCGCCTGCAAGTCGAACTGGCTCAACTCGAATATTCGCTGCCTCGACTCAAGCAGATGTGGACTCACCTGTCGCGGCAAAAGGGAGGCGGCATCGGCCTGCGAGGCCCGGGCGAGACGCAGCTTGAAGTGGACCGCCGGCTGGTCGGCGGGCGCATTCGCGACCTGAAGGGCAAGCTCGCCGAGGTGCAGGCTCGCAAGGAACGCGAGGTGCGCAGCCGTGGGGCGGAGTTCACGCTCTCGCTTGTCGGGTATACCAACGCGGGCAAGTCCCGGCTCATGAACGCCCTGACGAAGGCGGATGTCTACGTCGAGAACAAGCTCTTCTCCACGCTCGACACCCGCACCCGTCAATGGCACATCAAGGACTGGGGTCGCGTGCTCCTGTCGGACACTGTCGGCTTCATCCGCGAACTGCCCCACGATCTGGTCGCGTCCTTCAAGGCCACGCTCGAAGAGGCACGCCAGGCGAAGTTGCTGCTCCATGTCGTGGACGTGAGTAACCCCCAGGCAGAGGAGCAGATTCGCTCCGTCAACGAGGTGCTCAAGGAGGTCGGCTGCCTGGGGACGCCGACGATCCTGGTGCTGAACAAGGTGGACCGCATCACGGATCGAACGACGCTGGATGTGCTCCGGGCCCAGCATTCCAAGTCGGTCGCGGTGAGCAGCCTGACGGGCGAGGGGCTGGAGGATCTTCAAGAAGCGGTCATCGAGGCCCTGGCGGCGGACTTCGCCGAGGCCGAGGTGATCACGGACGCCTCCAACGGCAAGGTCCTTGCGTTCCTGAATGCCCACGCGGAGATCTATCGGCAGGAGTACCGCAACGACGCCAACACGGTCGTTCTCCGCTGCCATCTGCCCAGGCACCTGGTGCACCACATCGAAGGGCCGACGGTCGAGGTGCGATTCCTTCATGGCTATCCGGCTTACAACGGCAAGAAGAGCGAGCCTCCGGACCAAGCAATTCCGGATGTTGTTTGAAGAACGGGATGGAAGTGATTCCATCCCGGTGAAGTGCCCGACAACTTTCGATCGAACCAGTCGCAATCAACTGACCTTGGCGACCTCACCGCTTCGCTTGGGCGAGCGGTTCTTTCGTGCCGAGAGGGGATGTTTGGCCATCGGTGTGTGCTCTTCGAGCCCAATCACCGAGAGTTCCTTCCCCACCTCGTGGAACTCTTGCTCCAGTTGGTTCAGCTTCTCCATCACGCTGTGATCGACGAGCTTGGTGAGCGAGAGGTCAACGATGATCTTGTTCCGGGTCTCGGCCTGCTTCAGTATCACGTCTCGCATTCCCAGCCAGTTCGAGAAGATCGCGGCTCGTTTGACGACAATGACAGCCAGTTCGTCCCCCTCGCTCACCACGTCCACGTCGGCCTTGAGGAAGCTCTTGAGGGGCACGCCATTCCAGATGTGGAAGAGGATCTTGAGGGCCACGCCGACGCCGATGCCGATGAGCAGGTCCGTGGCGAGCGTCGCGAGAACGGTTCCGACGAACACGATGAACTGCTCGCTGCCGACGCGGTAGGTGCGGACGAATTCCTTCGGCGACGCCAGACGGAATCCGGTGTAGACGAGCATAGCGCCCAGGGCCGCCAGGGGAATTTGGTGGATGAGGCCCGGGAACAGCAGCACGAAGGCGAGCAGGAACAGGCCATGGAAGCCGTTGGCGTAACGGGTCCGGGCGCCGTTATCGAGGTTCGCCTTGCTGCGGACGATCTCGGAGATCATCGGCAAAGCCCCCACGGCGGAGGCGAGGGTGTTCGCGAGACCGACGGCAAGGAGATCGCGATTGAAGTTCGTCTTGCGCCGCCAGGGGTCAAGCAGTTCGACCGCCTTGGCACTCAGCAGCGACTCCAGGCTGCCGATCAGGGAGAAAAGGAGGAGGTAGGTGAGGCCGGTTTGAGTCGCCAGGCCATCGAATAGCGGCCAGGCGAAGGCGGAGGAAGGATCCTCCAGGACTCGGGGCATCTCCACCAGGAAACGCGGACCGACCTCGAAGCTGTCGGGATTTTCCGAGTCGAAGAAGTGACTTGGGAAAAGGTAAGTGTGTTGATGATCGAGATCGAAGGCGAAGCCGAGGCCGATGGCGACGATGAGAACGAAAAGCTGGGCGGGCATCTTGCCAATGGCTTTGAAGGGAATGAACGGGAAACCGAAGAGGATGACGAGACTGACGAGGCCGATGGCGGCGATCTCCGGATTGAGGTTGCCGATGGCCGAGGGAAGCTGGGAGAGTAGATCGAGCGGCCCCGCACCTTTCTTCGGCGCGACGCCGATGACCTCGTAGACCTGCTTCGAGATGATGATGACGCCGATGGCGGCGAGCATGCCGTGGACCGGCGTCAGGGGGAAGAAGTCAATCAGCTTCCCGGCCCGAATCAGGCCGAAGATGATCTGAATGACGCCTGCGGTCACGCCGATGCCCAGGGCGAGGCGATAACCCAACAGGGCCTTTTCCGCATCAGACTTTCCGGCCCCGAACTCATTGCCCAGCTCGCTCACGGCGCCGAAGACAATGACGATGAGCCCCGCGGCAGGGCCCTTGATGGTCAGCTCCGAATTGCTCAGAAACGTACACATGATGCCGCCAATGACGGCAGTCCAGATGCCGGCGATCGGCGGGTAACCGCTGGCTCGCGCAATCGCCAGACACAGCGGCATCGCGATCAGGAAGACGAGGAAGCCGGCGACCGCGTCAAAGCGAAGGTTCTGGCGGAATCCCTGACCAAGCGGCGGTATCGATGGCGATGGCAGTGGCGACGCCGATTGCGATGCACTCACGGCAATCTCTTTTCCATGTAAGGAAGCTCAACGTCGAAAGCACAGACGATGCAAGGCAACCTGCGTGCCAGTGCCGAGAATCCCTTGGTATCGTGCCACTTCCGCACTTCCGAACGGAACGCCCACCCTTCTTCGCACCGAAACCTTGCTCGCTTACGAATCAACCTGGTCGTCTTCAGACCAGACCGCCCGGTCAATTTTGATGCCCAGGCTTCGGATTTTGTTTCGCAGGCTTCCGCGTGTGATGCCGAGGATGCGAGCCGCCCGAAGCTGATTGCCGTCCGTGGCCTGGAGAACGCGAACGATGAGTTCACGCTCCATGCGTTCGAGGCACTCCGCGTAAAGATTCACCGCTCCCGAAGCGATTCGAGCCTCGATGAATGTCTCCAATCCGGAAGCGGACGAGGCCGATGGCAGGGGGACAACGCTGCGTCGAACGTGCTCCGGCAGGAAGTCCGCAATCAGCACCGAGCCGCTCATTCGCAGCAGGGACTGCTTGATGACGCTTTGCAACTCGCGGATATTCCCCGGCCAGGGATACGCCCGAAGTGCCGCGGCCGCGGTCTCGTCCACTTCCGCTCCGGGCTTCTCGAGTTCCTTCGCGAAACGGCGGACATAATGGTCGATCAGGAAGCTGATATCATCGCCGCGCTCACGCAGCGGAGGCAGACCGATCGTGAAGACGTTGAGTCGAAAGTAAAGATCCTTGCGGAATCGCCCTTCTTCGACGGCCTTCTCCAACTCGACATTGGTCGCTGCGATGAGGCGGACATCCGCATGAACCGTTTCGTTACCTCCGACTCGCTCGAACCGCTGTTCCTGAATCACGCGAAGCAGTTTCACCTGAGCCAGCGGCGGCATCTCGCCGATCTCGTCGAGGAAAAGCGTTCCTCCATGGCACTGCTCGAACTTGCCGATCCGCCGACGCTCGGCTCCCGTGAAGGCGCCCTTCTCGTGGCCGAACAGTTCGCTTTCAATCAGGCTGCCGGGGATGGCTCCACAGTTGATCGCGAGGAAGACCTGTTCCGCCCGTCGGCTGTGTTGGTAGATGGCCCGTGCGACGAGTTCCTTGCCGGTGCCGCTCTCGCCGGTGATGAGCACCGTGACATCCTGCCGGGCGACTCGCCCTATGGCCTTGTACACCTCCTGCATGGCGACGCAGCGACCCAGCAACGGCTCTCCAGACTCGGGCGTTGCCGTCGCCTCGGAGATCGTCGCCGGGGTCCGCATCAGGCGACTCGATTGCAGCGCACGCTCGATCAGGGAGCGCAACTCCGCCAGTTCCAGCGGCTTGAGCAGGTATTCGTAAGCCCCTTCCTTCGTGGCCTCGATGGCGAGGTCCGTGGTGCCATGGCCTGTCACGAGGATGATCGGCAGGCGGGCGTCGAGTGCTCGGATGCGATGGAAGGTCTCGAGGCCTTTGGAATCCGGCAGGTGCACATCGAGCACGATCACGTCAGGCTTTTCGAGAGCGATCGCGGCGAGGCCTTCGGTTGCGGTGGTGGCGGATCGCAGCGTGAGGTTGCCGCCCCGGAACGCACGCTGAAACGCATGCTGGATCGCCGGTTCGTCATCGATCACAAGCAAGGTGGGCATGGGAGAAGCTCGGAACTCAGGACTCGGAACATACTGGCGAACCCGAAGCGTCAGCGACGGGGTGGCCCCGGCAACCATCTGGGTGTCTCAAGGCGTACCCATCACGCCATGGCGTTGACGCCCCCACCCCGTCGCTTACGCTCTGGGTTCGCCAGGAGGATTCCCGATGGGAAGGTTGATGAAAAATGTCGCTCCGCCGCCAAGGCGGTTGGCGGCACCCAGAGTTCCCCCGTGCTCCTCAATGATTCGTCGCGAGATCACGAGGCCGAGGCCGACGCCCGTCTCCTTGTCGCTCGCAAAGGGCTGAAAGAGCCGCGGCAGGATCTCCTTGGAAATTCCTGGGCCCGTGTCGGCCACCTCGATCTCGTACCGATTCGCGATCCTCAGGATCCGTATCGTCAACCGTCCCCCCGTCGGCATGGCATCCAGGGCGTTCAAACCGAGGTTGACCATCACCTGCTGCAACTGCACGGGGTCCGCGATCAGGCTCAGCGAGCCCGGAGGCGCTTCGAGCTTCGCTTCGACGCGCTGCTTCTCGATGCGACCGCGGATCAAGCCGAGCGTTGATTCCATCACGGTCCGCAAATCCGTTCGCTTTCGCTCTGCCTGGGGAGGCCTAGCGAACGCCAGGAAGGCCTGAAGGGATCGCTCCATCCGGCGAACCTCGCCCTCAATGACGCGCAGATCCTTGGGCGTGAGCGAAGCGTCCTCATCTTCGAGCGCACTCTGCACCAGCATTTTGATCGAGGTCAAGGGATTGCGAATCTCGTGCCCGACACCGGCAGCCAGTTGGCCAGTCGCCGCCAATTGCTCTGCACGGAGGACTTCCCGCTCTCGTTGTTGCAGTTGGCTCACGGTCTCCTCGATGCGATTGGTCAACTCGTCCATCTGCTCATCGAGCCCTTTGAAACCGCCGAGGCCGGTGAGAACGATCTCGGGCGAAGGATGGGAAAGCAACCCAGCCGCATCGCGAATGCGAACCTGGAGGTGGTGGATGGATTTCGAGAGGCCGCGCGCCACGCCGAAGCCCAGGACGACCCCGGCGACGCCGGCAATCCCGCCGATGCCGGCCATGCCCCAGGCCAGTTGGCGAAGCACGCGTTCGTGGTGGTTGGTGGATTCTTCGAGTCGCATGCCGTTGTACTGCCGAAACTCCGCGCAGGGCTTGAGAATCTCGCGGTCGAGAAACGACGTCGCTGCAAGGCGGAAGGCCTCGTGCTGCTCGGTTCCTGCGGGCGGAAGGTGCTTCCAGAGTCGCAGGTATTCCGCGTACGAGCGATCGAGTTGCGCCGAAAGCCGAAGCTCCTCGGGCTCGTTCGCCACATCACGCAGGCCTTGCAGGTGTTGGTTGGCACGATCGTGCAGCGGAGCCACGGTCTCGACGCTCGCGTTCTCCAACGCCACCAGGTCCGCGAGGCATTCCTCGAGCTCGACCGCGGCTCGGCGACTTGCCACGTTCTCGCGAAGCACCTCCGCCAGAACCGATTGCTGGCGAAACAGTGAGACCGCGGTGAAGACACAGAGCGCCACCAGGCAGAGTGTGATGAAGAACACGGAGAGAAGAAATCGGTGCTTCAGAATGTTCATGCGAAGCCTGTCGGAGGATGACGTTTCGCGAACACCCGCGATCTTCCCCATCCTATCGTAAGCCACAAGGCTGACTCCACGACGATCATGATGGTCGATCAGCAACCATGCCGACGGCCCAATTCGCTTCCACTTTGCGAAGGACTTCGCTTCAACTCATACGCTCCGCTGGTCGATGAACCTGCTTTACGGCTGGGACATCATTCCTGATAGCTTTTCCGTGGGCGGAAGCACCCAGGGGAACGCAAACGTGGACAGCCTTCAGAGCACTTACATGGAACTGGCGCAATCGCTGACAGCGAATTACAGCCGTAGGGAAAAGCTGGGGGCGTACACCGAACTCTTCGCGTTCTTCCCGGATGGAGCCCAGACTCGGGGTTTCGGCCCTGAGTACTATTTCGACGGAGGCTTTACCTGTTGAACTCCCGCCGTCAGGACTTGTGAAGTTCCCATGTTGGCACAGCACTTGCGAAGATTCTGGATTCCTTGGCTTGCTTCCGATCTGCCAGAATCTTCTGACGTGAGAACTCACGGTGGCTGTGCCTGCAACCGCTCGTCCTGAACCTCCGCATTCCTCACAGAATCGACCTGTGGATGGAGGACACGCAGGGATGACGCCGGACGATGGCCTCCGCTCTGCGATCGCACATGCCGCCCACATGCTGCCCGCGCAGGGGCCGATCACGGTGTTCATCCACCACAACACGCTGCACGCCTTCGAGGCACTGCCGTTCGATGAGGCAGTCAAGCTGGGGGCCAAGGCGTTCAACTGCGAGCCTTTTCTCACGGAGGACCGCTATCGCGAAGCCCTTTATCGTGGACGGATTCGCCCTGACGATTTGCGAATGATCCTCGAGGACGAACTCGGAGCGCAATCCCACGACGACATTGCCAGACTCACCACGCGAATTAACCTCCGCCTGGCCCTGCTCGAAAATCCGATGCCTCACGGCACCGCCTCCGAACTCGACTGGTTCCTGGCCGAGGCCCAGGGGCTGAGCAAGGTCCGTTCGGAAGCGTCGGCCGCGGCCCGCCTGAAACTCCTGTCCGAGACGCGGCGCTGGGTGATGCGGGATCTCCGTGTCCGTAATGGCGGCCCCGCACCGGAATGGCTGGCGGGCCTTTTCGCCAAGTTCAATGAGTCCGAGATCGAGATCTGGAGCGAAGCGACCTGGGAGGCTTTCTCGCTCGAAGCCCTGTGGTTTGTCTGCTGCGATGGCGCCGAACGCGCCCCGGAGTTAAAGCGACCCGCACCCTCACTCGTTCGCCACCGTGATCTGCTCCTCAACGTCACCGGCGTGGACACGGACATCCTGGTGAACGACCTGCTGACGCGCTTCAGTGCCGCGTTTCTCGATCAGGGCGTCTCGCACTGGCCGCTGCCCGATCGCGACAAGGGCTTCTTCGCCTCCTTCTCTGCACTCTATTCACGCCGCGGCGGCCCGCCGGACTCCTGGCTGCGGAAACTCCCGGCCGAACTTCGACGGCTTCGCGGGCTCAGTTCGCTCGCCATCATTCGCGATTCCCTCGATAAGCTCGGCGTTGCCCGCGACGAATGGGACGAGTTCCTCGCCGAAACGCTGCTGCCTCTTCGGGGCTGGGCGGGCATGATCCATCAGGTGGAACTTCGCGGCGATCGCGTGGCCCTTCCGATCAAGGGCGATAGCCTCGTCGACTTCATCGCCGTGCGTTTGCTCCTGGATCGCCTCGCCCTGGAATCGGTGGCGCTCGATCGAATCGGGTACATCACCTCGGCCAGGATTTATCGGGACCGCCTGCGTCAAAAGGTGGAGCCCGCCGCCGAGACGCAGACCTCGCTCCGCGCCTTTCCGATCTTCCAGATGGCTCAGGTTTTCGGCTGGTCCGCGGACCAGTTGGCCCATCGCTCGGCGAACGAGTGGGCGTCGCTGTTGCAAGAGATCGCGGTCTTCAACGAACTCGAACGCCGTCGCGTCTTCCACCGGGCGTACGAACGCCGCTTCCGCGATCAGTGTTTCGATGCGTTGTCGCTGCACACCCGGCGCGGCCCTGCGGTGAATCGTCCCCGTTTCCAGGCGGTCACCTGCCTGGACGAACGCGAGGAGTCGTTCCGGCGGCACATGGAGGAGGTGGCCCCGGACTGCGAGACCTTCGGCGCTGCGGGCTTCTTCGCCGTGCCGATGTACTTCCGCGGGGCGACCGATGCCCACTTCGTGCCACTCTGCCCGATCGTGATGCAGCCCAAGCACTGGGTGGTGGAGCAGGTGGACGAAGAACTTGAAGCGTCGCACCGCCGATTGCGTCAGACCCACCGCATGCTCGGCACCGTGTCCCACAAGGCCCACATCGGCACGCGAACCTTTGCCCTCGGCGCTCTCATCACGTCGACGCTCGGCGTTCTCGCATCGATCCCGCTGGTGTTGCGAATCCTCTTCCCTCGGGCCGCCGCTCGCGTTCGCGATCGCCTTGGTCGATTCGTGAGCACGCCGGAACGCACCCGCCTGCGTCTCGAACGTTCCTCCCCGGAGCCCGGCAGCGAGTCCAACGAACAGATCGGCTTCAACCTCGATGAGATGGTGGCAAGCGGCGAACGATTGCTCAACGACATCGGCCTGACGAAGAACTTCTCGCGGCTAATCTTCATCATCGGCCATGGCTCGAACAGCTTCAACAATCCCCACAAGTCCGCCTACGATTGCGGAGCCTGCGGGGGCAGCCCTGGCGCTCCCAACGGCCGTGCGCTCGCTCAGATTCTGAACGATCGGCGAGTCCGCGTGGCTCTTTCGGGGCGAGGCCTGGCGATTCCGGACGACACGATCTTCGTCGGCGGCTTCCACAACACCTGCGACGACTCCGTGATCTTCTTCGATGTGGCGCGCGTGCCCGATTCGCATCGGCCGGAACTGGAAGCCGTCTGGCAGGACCTGCAACGCACCTGCGAACGCAACGCCCACGAACGCTGCCGAAGGTTCATGTCCGCCCCGCTGACGATGACGCCCGCGGAAGCTCGTCGGCACGTCGAAGCCCGCAGCGAAGACCTCGCCCAGACGCGGCCAGAACTGGGCCACGCCACCAACGCGATGTGCTACGTCGGCCGACGCTGCCGCACGCGGGGGCTGTTCTTCGATCGCCGCATGTTCCTCACCGGCTACGATCCGAAGGTCGACGACGACAACGGCACCATCCTCGCCCGCACCATGGCCGCCGTCTTCCCCGTCTGCGGCGGCATCAACCTCGAATACTTCTTCTCCCACGTCGATAGCCCCGGCTACGGCTGCGGCACGAAACTCCCCCACAACATCACCGCACTCCTCGGCGTCATGGACGGCGCCGCCAGCGACCTTCGCACCGGCCTCCCCTGGCAGATGGTCGAGATTCACGAGCCGGTGCGGCTGCTCATCATCTGCGAGACAACGCCCGAGATCATGCGAAAAGTGCTCGACGGCAACCCGCCGGGCCGCATCATGACCGAGAATGGCTGGGTCCAGCTTGCCGTTCAGGACCCTGATTCGCAAGAGATTCGCGTCTTTGAAAAGGGTGAGTTCCGCACGTATCACTCGAACGCCACGAGCCTGCCACGGGCGAAGTCTTCCGTGGACTGGTACCGTGGCTGGCGTGATCACCTCGAGTTCGCCGAGATCGCATGACGTGAGGCCGGGTTCCTCCAGCCATCTTGAATCTCGGACCGGAGAAGATTGTTCCACGGAGATATCGGAATGCCAAGTTGGCTCGTCGTGATGCTGACGTTGGTGGTCGCGTCACCCATCGCTTTGGTCGCCGTGATCGGCTTGCCGTCGCTCTTCGGTCGACCGCTCTCCGAACGCGCCACCGACCGCGCCTCGCGACTCGCAACCTCGATTGGGCTGGTCGCGTGCCTGGGCGTGCTCTTCGTCATGCTGGCCACGGGGGATCGCCACCTCGTGCTGAATCTTGGAAACTGGGTCGAATTCGCAGAGCAGGACCTCAGCCATGGCCGCCACGATCATTATCACTTCTCCATCAAGTTCGAGTTCGACCGCCTCTCGATTCCGCTCACGATTCTCTCCTTCCTCCTCTGCGGAACCATCGGAGCATTTGCCTCGCGGTACATGCACCGTGAACCGGGGTACAACCGCTTCTTCTTCCTCTACGCTCTCTTTCTCGCGGGCATGGTGACAGCTTCACTCGCGGACACGATCGAAACACTCTTCCTCGGCTGGGAGCTTGTCGGCCTTTCGAGCGCGTTACTGATCGCGTTCTTCCAGAATCGCCCCGCCCCGCCCCGCAACGGCTTGCGAGTCTGGATTGTCTACCGTGTCTCGGATGCCGCACTGCTCCTGGCGGCGGTGGTGATGCACCATGTGACCGGCGAGGGAGACTTCGATAAGCTGCTCAGCGGCGGCGGCCACTGGCCGGAGGGACGCATGGAACTCAGCGAAAGCCAGGCGTTGCTGATCGGCTTTCTGCTCCTGATCGCCGCGGCGGGTAAGTCCGCCCTCGTACCGTTCTCCGGTTGGCTGCCGCGGGCGATGGAAGGTCCGACGCCCAGCAGTGCGGTGTTTTACGGAGCCCTGTCCGTGCATCTCGGTGCGTATCTGCTGCTCCGCATGAACCCGCTGATCGCCAGCACCCCCGGTCTCGCGATCGCCATTATCGTCCTGGGTCTGACGACCTCGCTCTATGCATACCTCGTGGGCAGCGTGCAGACGGACATCAAGAGCGCCCTCTCGTTCGCTTCGCTCGCCCAGGTCGGCTTGATCGTGGCCGAGATCGGGTCAGGCCACTGGCTGCCGTTCATGTGGTACTTCGCGCTGGTCCATTTGCTCGGGCACGCCTGCCTGCGAACCTTGCAGTTCGTTCGGGCCCCGTCGCTCCTGCGGGACTACCGCGAACTGGAGAATGCCCTGGGGGAACGCCTGCCGCAGCCTCCGGGCATGGTGAGATTCGCCCCGGCTGGCGTGCGGGCCTGGATCTATCGCTTCGCCCTGGAGCGAGGCTACCTCGACGCCTTCCTCACCGACTATCTCGCGAGGCCCTTCATCGCGATCTTCCGAGGCTGCAACATCCTGGAACTGCGATGGGCGAACTTCGTGAACGGCACGTCCCCTCGGTTGCCCAACGATCCTCCGTCCTTGGCGGACCAGCCCCTCGGGCCCTCGACTCCCGTCGAGCACGGCAAGACGCTCCAAACCACCTCCGGGCCATCCCTATGACCTTTTTTCAAGTTCCCTGGCTCGAAATCTCACTGATGTTGTCGCTCGTCGGAGCGGTCGCGGTGAGCCAGGTGAAGGACCACATCCGCGCTGCGGGGTGGTGCCTCGGGTTCTCTGGCGCTACCCTGGCTTGCACCGTGATGGTGTGGCTGGGGCATCGACTGCACATCGCTCCGACGGCTGAGTGGAACCTGACGCCGCGATTGCTCAGCGGCAGCCTCTTCGGCGTGGATGAACTGAGCGCTCCGCTTCTGCCGCTCGTCGCGCTGCTCCACTTCCTCACGGCCCTTTCCACGGCACGGACGAAGATGCCGCGATTCTCGTTCTCGGGGCTGCTGCTGGGGAACTTCCTTCGCATGGCGTTGTTCGCGAGCATGAACTCGTGGATGCTGATTCTTATCCTGGCTTTGACCGCGATACCGCCTTACCTCGAGTTGCGTCACCGTGGACGACCGACTCGGGTTTACGTTTTGCACATGGCTCTCTTCGTGGTGCTGCTGGCGCTGGGCTGGGCCGCCATCGATGAGGATTTGCCGATCCCACGAACGTGGGCGGCGATTCCGCTGTTCGCGGCGTTGCTGGTTCGCTGCGGCGTGGTGCCCTTCCATGTGTGGGTGACGGACCTTTACGAAAACGCCTCCTTCGGCACCGCCCTGCTCTACACGATGCCGCTCGCCGGGGTCTACGCGGCTGTGCGGCTGGTGCTGCCCGTGGGTCCGGACTGGGTGCTCGAAGGCCTGGGATTGGCCTCGCTGATCACGGCTCTTTACACCGCAGGGATGGCGATCGTGCAGCAGGATGCAAGGCGATTCTTCGCGTTCCTCTTCCTCAACAACACCTCGCTGATCCTGGTCGGCCTGGAGTTGCACACGGTGGTGAGCCTCACGGGGTCGCTGGCGTTGTGGATCTCGCTGGTGCTCTCGCTTGGCGGGTTGGGCCTGACGCTGCGAGCCCTCGAAGCTCGCGTGGGCCGCCTCAAGCTCACGGAGTACCGCGGACTTTACGACCAGTCCCCAGCCCTGGCGATTTGTTTCCTACTCACCGGGCTTGGCAGCGTCGGCTTCCCCGGAACGCTCGGCTTCGTTGCGTCCGAGCTGCTGGTGGATGGGGCCGTCGAAGCGAATCTGATGGTGGGGCTTGGCGTGGTGGTGACGGCGGCCCTCAACGGCATCGCGGTCGTCAGGGCGTACTTCTTGATCTTCACCGGCTGCCGACATACGACGGGCGTGCCGCTGAGCATCACAGGCCGGGAACGATTCGCGGTGTTGACACTCGCGGCCCTGATCCTCGGCGGCGGCTTGCTGCCGGCGCCTTACATCGCCTCACGACACCGGGCCGCGGCAAGTGTGCTCTCCGCAAGGGACCAGCACAAACCCAACGCCCCCACGGAACCGGCCCACTGATCTCAAGCTCGTGGAAATCGGCCTGGGATTACCACTTCGCCCAAGAGAGTTGCCGCCCGGCCAGGCTCACTTCTTCCCCACGCAGAACAGGCTCTTGCCGGTGCGAATGAAGAGTGCCCCGTCCGCGATCGCAGGAGTTCCCAGCACTTCCTCGCCGATTGCGTTGGTGCCGAGGATGTCCATTGCTTCGCTGTCGGTGCGGAGGACGCTGGTCGTGCCGGCCTCATCCACCACGTAGAGCTTGTTGTCGCCCGCGATCGGCGACGCACTGAAGACGCCCTTGAGGCGTTCCTTCCAGATCACCTTGCCCGTGTCGGCTTCCGCGCAGGTCACGATGCCGGACTCATTCACGGTGTAAATCCTGCCATCGTAAACCAGCGGCGAGGCGTTTTTCGTGGTGAGGCCGGTGCCCTTCCACGCGGCATCGCCGACGGCCCCCTTGTCGGTGAGCTTCACAGCCGTCACGCCGTTCGTCGGCAGGAAGAGCATCCCGCCCGCGAGCGTGGGGCTGGGGATCGAGCCGCCGCCCTGCTTGTAGGTCCAGCGTTCCTTACCCGTGGCGACGTCGTACGCGAACAACCCCTTGGGCGACATGAACAGCACTTCGGTCACGTCCCCCACCTGGCGGAGGATTGGCGTCGTCCAGTTGATGTCCCGCGGGCGGTCGATCTTCCAGAGGTTCTTGCCAGTCTTCGTATCGATGGCGGCAAGGAACGAATCCCCCGCGTTGTCCATCGGCACGATCAGCCGGTCCTTCGCGATGGCCAGCGACGCTGCCATGCCGACCTGATTGGAGACGGCGGGATAGTCGCCGACAAGCGAGCGATACCAGCGAAGGTTGCCGTCCCTGTCGAACGCGGCAAGGTCGCCCGTGGCGAAGAGGGCGTACACGCCGTTGGCATCCGCGGCCGGGGTGGGGGCGGCCATGCAGGTCTTCGGATGGCACGCGGTGCTGCCGGTGGCGGCAAGCTGACGGTGCCAGAGTTCCTTGCCGGTCTTCACGTCGAAGGCGAGCACATGCAGGCGGTCGTCGCGCGTGCCTGAGGAACAGGTGACGTAGACGCGGTCGCCCACGATCACGGGGCCGGAAAGACCGCGGGAGGGTAGTTCGGCCTTCCAGCGAAGGCCCTTATCCTTGCTCCATTCCGTGGGCAGGTTCTTATCCTCGGAGAAACCGAGGCCCGTCGCCCCACGGAACTGCGGCCAGTCGCCAGCGGAGAGCGTAGGCGCGAACGCCAGCGAGGCAATGAGAAGGAGCATCGTACGCATCAGTTCTTCCCCTTCGGCAGTTCCTTGGGATCGGGAGTGAATCCGAGCTTCATCGTCTTTCCCTCGGCGACCTGCGACACTGGCAGCCCGCCGCCGGTGAAATCGCAAAGACGGCACTGGATCGCCCAGGCCTGGGCCCAGCTTTGGTCCTGGTTGTTCTGGCACACCTTCACGAGCAGTTCATTCGCTCCTGCCTTCAGCGTGGCCCGGCCAATGTGCTGATCCATGCGGGTGCCGTGGTGGTATTCCTCGCGCTGGAAGATCCGCTGGCCGTTGAGGAAGATCTGCACCGCGTTCTGGCTGGCGATGCGGATCTCCACAGGTTGTTCCTTCTCGGCCTGGACCGTGGCGAAGGCGTACGCCGCCGCGAACTTGTGCTTGTCAAGGCCCTTGTTGAGGTCGACAGTCGCGTAACGATCCGTGGTAACGAACGGCACCCAGGCGACCTCGTTGCCATCCTTGCCCTTGAGCTTGGCCTTCAGATCGACCTTCGTTTCCGGCGGGTACGCCACGTTGTAACCTTTGCCGTCCGTGCTGTCGAAGGGGCCGACGAGGTGCCAGTGGGTGACATAGCCGAAGTGCTCGGTGATGCTGGGTTTCGTGCCAAGCTTCTCCAGTGACTTCGCGATCGCCTCAACCTGGTCCTTGTCGCGGGCGGAGGTGAAGAGCCGCTGGTATCGCTGGAGCGACGTCGGCCGGCTGCCTTCGCTGGGCTTCTCCGTCTGCTCGATGCCGAGGGCGATCGCGTCGCGGCGAAGTTCGAGACTTGGATCATCGACGAAGCTGGCGAGCAGCGAATCGCGGCGCGTCGGGTTTTCCTTGACGAGCCACTCGAACGCCAGCCGACGTGCCCGGGGGCTTTGAGTCGAATCCTTGATGAACGCCTCGAGCTTCTCCGCGGGGAGCTTGCGGCCGGCCGTCGCTTCGCTTTGTGCGATGGCGTCGATCGCGGTCATCAACCAGTTCGCAGCCGTGTCGTTCGCGTCCTTCATTGCTTCGAGCGTGGGGAACAACGCCGCCCCGCCGGATTTCGCGAGCGTGGCCCAACCAGAAGCCGCGGCGTCGTTCCCCTGGCCCTCACGGCTCACGGCCTTGATGGCGCGCAGAGCCGCCGGGATGTCCGCCTCCGCAGAAAACAGAGGATTCGGGGAAACCAGGATCACGATCAGAAACAGTCGTCGCATCGGAAGAACCTCCGAAGTTGGCGGGAGCAGTTATCGTGGGGAATCGCGAGGGGTTTGGCTACACCTTTGCACGGAATCGGAAAGCGAATGCGTTTGCCTCGGATCGGTGAGGAGGTTATGGTTGAGAGGTCGACGGTCACCCCGCCTCGCTTCCCCTTCTTGTTTGAGGTTTCACTCATGCAAAATCTGTCTCGTCGCACCTTCCTGAAAGGTACGGCTGCGACCGCTGCGGTGGCGATGCTGCCCGCACTGTCGTATGGCCGCATCATCGGCTCCAACGACACGATTCGCGTCGGTTGCGCTGGCCTCAATGGCCGTGGCTCGGCTCACGTCGGCAGCTATGTCGGCCTGCCAGGCGTCGAGATCGCGTACCTCATCGACCCCGATACCCGCACTTACAAGAAGCACATCGACACGATCACCAAGAAGGGCAAAGCCGCCCCAAAGACGGTTGTCGACGTGCGGAAGGCCCTGGAAGACAAGGATCTGGACGCGATCTCGATCGCCACGCCTAACCACTGGCACTCGCTCATGACGATCTGGGCCTGCCAGGCCGGGAAGGATGTGTACGTCGAAAAGCCGATGAGCCATAACATCCACGAAGGCCGCGTCGCGGTCGATGCGGCTCGCAAGTATAACCGCATCGTGCAGCATGGCACCCAGTCCCGCGCCAACAAGGTTTGGCCGGAAGTCGCAGCGATCGCGAAGTCCGGGCAGTACGGCAAGCTGCTCGTTTCCCGCGGGCTCTGCTACAAGTCCCGCAAGAGCATCGGCGAGAAGCCCGAGTCGCCCGCTCCGGCGGAACTCGACTTCAACCTCTGGCTCGGGCCGGTGCAGGTTCGCCCACACCATGCCAACCTCGTGCCCTACAACTGGCACTGGTTCTGGGACTTCGGCAACGGCGACATCGGCAACCAGGGCGTGCACCAGATGGACATCGCACGCTGGATGATCCCGAACGCCAAGTGGCCCCGCAGCGTCATCAGCCTTGGCGGTCGGCTCGGCTACAAGGACCAGGGCGAGACGCCCAACACGCAGATGTCCGTCATGGACTACGGCGACACGCTCCTGATCTTTGAAGTCCGCGGCCTCAACACGCCAGACCTCTACGGTCAGAAGGTCGGCAACATCCTGCACTTCGAACAGGGCGTCGTGGCCGGCGGCAAGTTCTTCCCCAAGGGCGACGCCACCAAGGGCGAGGCCCTCAAGAAGATCGCGGTCGACGGCACTTCCCCCGAAGGCAACCACTTCGGCAACTTCATCAACTGCATGAGGAGCCGAAAGATCGAGCAACTGAACGCGGACATCGAAGTCGGCCACATCTCCAGCGGCCTGGGCCACCTGGCCAACATCTCGCAACGGCTCGGCAAGGATGAGGCATTCGATGTGAAGAACCAGGCTGTGAAGGGCAACGACTTCGCCTCCGAGACGCTCTCCCGCATGGCGGAGCACCTCAAAGCCAACGACGTGAAGCTTGACACGACGCAGATTCGCGTCGGTCGCAAGCTCACGTTCGATGGCTCGTCGGAGAAGTTCGTCGGCGACGCCGAGGCGAACGCCCTGCTGACGCGGAACTACCGGGCCCCGTTCTCGGTGCCGGAGAAGATTGGTTAAGCAGAAGGTGGTTGCAGAACGGAACTTTTCTGTCTGGACTGTGGCACACGCCTCGCCGGTGTACCGATTCCACACTGGCGAGGCGCCCAATGGCACTTACTTTCACTTCCCTTTGTTAAGTCATACGAGATGACAAAGCCAGTGAAGCATTGCAGCAAGGCTGTCG
>Ga0105046_10003233_pt1 | contig 25830 bp, 18 predicted proteins | sample MAT03_FD_78385 | JGI IMG/M metagenome (GOLD analysis project Ga0105046, IMG submission 78385) | Freshwater microbial communities from Lake Fryxell liftoff mats and glacier meltwater in Antarctica - MAT-03 (megahit assembly) | ecosystem: Environmental > Aquatic > Freshwater > Ice > Liftoff...
CGACCCCAAGAAGCACCCCAAACTGCAAGGCTCGGTCGCCACCGTCTACACGAACCCGCTAAGCATGGGCAGCAGCTCCAACGCCCACTACGGCGGGAACGCCAAGACCTACATGAACGTCGGCCTGGCCATGGGCGAAGCCATGACCAAGCTCCTGAAGCCGAGCAAGTAAGCCACCTCATCGGCGTGCTGAACGACCGGCTCAGCGCCTCGTACGATTAGCCGCGCCCCCGGACTCACTCCCATGCCCGTCCTTCTCGCCATCGACCAGGGCACCACGAGCAGTCGGGCGGTGGTGTACGACGCCGCGCCGTTCGCCGCGCGAGCCGTCGCCCAGCAAGAGATTCCGCAGCACTACCCGCGCGACGGGTGGGTCGAACACGAACTCGAAGACATTTGGTATTCGGTCGCGTCCACGGTGCGGCAGGCAGTGGCGAAGGCCGGCATCGCGCCGACGGACATCGCCGCCATTGGCATCACCAACCAGCGGGAGACGGTGGCCGTGTGGGACCGCGCGACCGGCCGACCGGTCGGCCGCGCCATCGTCTGGCAGGACCGCCGGACCGCCACTTTTTGCCGCGACCACGCCGCCGATCAGCCGTGGCTGACAGGGAAAACCGGCCTCGTGCTGGACCCGTATTTCTCCGGCAGGAAGTTGCGGTGGCTACTCGACGCTGACCCCGTCACGCGGGCCTCCGCCGAGCGCGGCGACCTCTGCTTCGGCACCATCGACTCATTCCTCGTGTGGCGGCTGACCGGCGGCCAACGGCACGCCACCGACGTGACGAACGCCTCCCGCACGCTGTTGTTCAACATCCACTCGATGACGTGGGACGACGAACTGTTGAAATACTTCAACGTGCCGCGCGCGATGCTGCCGGAGGTGAAGCCGAGCGCGGCGGACTTCGGCGTCACGAAGGGGCTGGACTTCCTGCCCGACGGCGTGCCCATTCGCGGCGTGGCGGGCGACCAGCAAGCGGCGCTATTCGGGCAAGGGTGCTTCCGCGCGGGCGAGGCGAAATGCACCTACGGGACCGGCGCGTTCGCCCTCCGCCACACCGGTGACAAGCCGGTGTCATCGGCCGGCGGGCTGCTTACGACCGTCGCCGCCATGACGGACGCGACGCCCCAATACGCGGTCGAAGGGGCGGTGTTCGTCGCCGGCGCGGCGGTGCAGTGGCTGCGCGACGGGCTGCGGCTGTTCGCGTCCGCCGACGAGGTGGAGCGGTTGGCGGCAGCGGCCGACCCGGATTCGGCGGTGGTGTTCGTGCCCGGCTTCGTGGGGCTGGGTGCCCCGCATTGGGTGCCCGCCGCGCGGGGCACGCTGTTCGGCCTGACCCGCGCCACCGGCATCGGCGAACTGGCCCGCGCCGCGCTCGAAGGGGTGGCGTTTCAGGTGGCGGATTTAATGGACGCGATGGGAGAAGGGGCGGCACTTCGCGTCGATGGCGGCATGGCGCGGAACGACTGGTTTCTCCAGTTTCAGGCGGACATCCTCGGCGTGCCGGTGGTGCGGGCGGCGGAGGCCGAATCGACGGCCCTCGGTGCGGCGTTCCTGGCCGGGCTGGGGTGCGGGGTCTTTAGTAGCGAAGCCGACATCCGGGCGGTGCTGGCCGGCGGCACGACGTTTACCCCCAACATGCCGGCGGAGGCGCGCGAAGCGAAACTCCGGACGTGGCGACGGGCGGTGAAGGCCGTCATCGCCTTCGCCGAGGGGTGACTGTCCATTCACCCGCCGTCGGGGACGAACCGCACCGCCGGGCCGTACTTCGCCACCAGCGCCGCCCGCACCGGCTCGCTGAACCGGTTCACCGACAGCCGCAACGCGGTCATCTCCGGTGGCGTATCGGCGTCCGCCAGGGCTTTGCCGCCGTCGTCGTGGATAGGGTTGCGCGTCAGATCGAGCTCCGCCAGATTTTTCCAATACGCCCCAGTTACCAGATGTTGAACGTCCAGGTCGCCGAGGTCGGCCTGCCGCAGCAGGAGGGACCGCAGCCCGCCGAGGGCGTGAGCGCTGGCCAGCAATCGGCCGGTGTTCGTGCCGAGCGCGTTGTCGTTCAAGTTCAGCTTTCGCAAGCCGGTCAGGTACTGCGACGACGCCAGGATTTCAACAGTCGAGAGCCGCGCGGAGGTGTTCTGAAAGTCCAGCACTTCCAACCCGGCGGCGTGCGGCGAACCGGCGAGGTCTTCCACGCACCCGGCGGACAGGTAACTGTCGGTCAGCCGCAGCACCTTCAAACGGCCGAGTACCCCGGACCCCACCAGCACTTGTACCGCGTTCCACGGCCACGAGATGCTCCTGAGCGTCAAATCGGTCAGTGCCTCCGCGCCGCCCGCCAAGCCTTCAATCAACTCCCGGCTCTGTTCGGTGGAAAACCGGATGCTCAGTGTTGTCAAGCCTCGGCCCAGCGGCGCGGCGAAGATGCGTTCAAGCAGCAGCGGCATGGCCGGCGAGTCGCCACGTGTGAAGTGCAGGGCGCGAAGGCCGGTGGCGGCCGGCGTCGCGCACAACACCCGCACCGGCTCAATGGGCGTACTCAAGCCGGTGAAACTGACTTCGCGGATGTCCGGCAGCCACGGCGCGAGGGCCATTTGCTCCAACTGATCGAGTGGGTGCGTGCCGAGCGCGAGTGATTGCACCGGCTCCCGCGCCCGCAGTTTCGGCAGTTGCGTGAGGAGTGACGGCAGGAACGGGGCCGCCACCTGCCAGCCGAACCCGCGCCGGAACAGGCGGTCGGGCATCCACTCCAGCCCGGTCACGTCGGGCAGCGTGGCCCGGCGGTCTTCGCCCGTCACCCACTCCGGCCGGTGCGCGTGGCAATAGACGGCGAACGGATCGTATTCGGGGGTGTTGGCCAGTTCCACTTGCGCGCGGATGAACTCCGCCCCGGCCTCGTCCCCGGCCTCGTGGATGAAGTCGGCGTACACCAACCGGGGCAGGTCGGCGTCCGGGTTCGCCACGATGGCGGCGCGGAGGGCGTCGTCGTCACTCATGACCGTGCGGGCGGGAAAGCGGAGGGAAGGCGGACGCGGTTATTGTAACGCCGCCGCGTCCTTGTACGCATCCCGCTTCGCGGCTAAGAAAAGGGCATCGTCTTCCCGCGCCCGAGCGACCGATGCCGCACTTCCCGCCGTATGAAGAGTTCGCCGAACTCGCCCAGACCCACACCGTCGTGCCCGTCTACCGCCGGCTGGTGGCCGACGCACTCACCCCCGTGCTGGCCCTCCGCCGCATGGCCGACGGGGACTGGCGGTTCCTCTTTGAAAGCGTCGTCGGGGGCGAGCGGGTCGGCCGGTACAGCATCCTCGGCGAGCGGCCGTTCCGCCGGTTCGAGGCGCACGGGCACCGCGTCCGGGAGAAAGTCGGCGACGGGCCGTGGACCGAAGTCGAACACCCGGACCCCTTGAAATTGCTGGAAGAGCGGGTGGCCGAGTACCGCGCGCCGCAACTGCCGGGCTTGCCGCCGTTCTGCGCCGCCGCCGTCGGGTTCATCGGCTACGACGCCGTGCGGTATGTGGAGAAGTTGCCGAACGCCCCGCCCGACGACCGCGGCATTCCGGACCTGTGCTTCGGCTTCTGCGGCGGCACGGTCGTGTTCGACCACATCAACAAGACGCTACTGGTGGTGTCGCATGTGCGGGTGCCGGAGTTGGCCGCGCGGACATCTCACGGGACGCTGGAGGACGCCTACGCCGACGCCTGCGGGTGGGTGGACGACACCGTCGCGCGGCTCGAACCGGCCGCCGCCGACCGAACCGCACTGCGGCTTCAAGACATCCACGTCCCGGCCAGTTACGCCGTGCCGGAGCGGTATACATCGAACTTCACGCCGGACAGTTGGCGCGACATGATGGCGAAGGGGATCGAATACATCCGCGCCGGGGACGTGTTTCAATACGTTCCGAGTCAGCGGTTCCGCGCCACCACCACGGCCGATTCGTTCGACATTTACCGAGCGTTGCGCGTCGTTAACCCGTCGCCGTTCATGTTTTATCTGGATACCGGCAACGTCAAACTAGTCGGCGCGTCGCCGGAAATCCTCTGCCGAGTCGAGCAACGGGAGATGACCGTCCGCCCGCTGGCCGGCACCCGGCGTCGGGGCGCGACCGCCGCCGAGGACGAGACGCTCGCCGCCGAGCTGCTCGCCGACCCGAAGGAGCGGGCCGAGCATATTATGCTGGTGGACTTAGGGAGGAATGACATCGGCAAGGTGTGCGAACTGGGCAGCGTGCGGCTGGCGGACCTGATGACCGTCGAGCGGTACAGCCACGTCATGCACATCAGCAGCACCGTGACGGGCACCCTACGGCCGGAGTTGACGGCGTTCGACGCGCTGCGGTCGGCGCTGCCGGCGGGCACCCTGAGCGGCGCGCCGAAAGTCCGGGCGATGGAGATTATTGACGAACTGGAACCCCACCGACGGGGGCCGTATGGCGGGGCAGTGGGTTATATCGATTTCACGGGCAACATGGATACATGCATCGCGTTGCGCACGCTGGTGATGCAAGGCCAAGACGTGTATATTCAAGCCGGCTGCGGGGTGGTCGCGGATAGCGACCCGGAGGCCGAGTACCAAGAAACGGTGAACAAGGCCATGGGCCTGATGCGCGCCGTCGAGGTGGCCGAGACGCAGTTGGGGTGAGGGCGGCCGGCCGGTGTCAGCCGCGCGACCACTCCCCAGTTTGAAGGTACGCCACCACTACCTGGGCACTTTCGTCCGCCGCCACTCGCCCGGCGTCGTCGTCCTTGCCGTCTCGCAACCGCCACGGGTAAGCCACGGCGACCCGCCGCGCGAGTACCTCCGGGTCGAGCAGGCCGAGGTCGCACATGGCCCGGAGGTCTTCCTGATCCTTGGGCGAAAAGCGCTTCAACTTCGTGACCGCGAAGTCGTGGTCGTCGAGGTGAAATAGCCGGATCACTTCCCATCGCTCCGGCACTTCGGTCGCGCGCTTGTAACACCCACCCCACACCGGCGGCAACCCTTCGGGCACCACTTCGAGATACAGGCCGAACTCGGCCGCCTTCGAGGTGCCACGGCCGAACCACTCGACCGCTTGGGTGATCAACCGCTGATCGCGTCTCGGTTGGACCACGTCCACATCCTCGGTCGCCGACTGAAACCCGTGTTTCCACACCAAGGCGGACCGTCCGATGTGGTACAGGTCGAGTCGCTCTCCCGCCGCCACGGGGATCAGCGCGGCGTCCAGTGCGTTCAGGAAGCGGACGATACGGTCCTTCATTCCGTGTCCTCGTCCGTGTTGCTCGCGGCGAGGTCTCGCGCCCGCGCGAGGAAGTTCATCATCGTCCCGCCGTAAGTGATGTTCCAGCGCCGCCACAAGGGCGAGGCGCGACCGGGACCGGGGTGGCCCAAGTCATCCGGTTCGGCGGGCTTCGTCACCCGCTTCACAATCTTCTCGAGTATTTCGGGCGCGCGGAGCGGAATGGGGAATGTGTTCAACCGCCCCAACCCCAACGTGACTTGAGACAGCCATGCGAGCCGCCCGCGCACCCGCCTGTCGTGCGAATCCGCGTAGGCCAGGGCCAACCCGGCGTTCAGTTTCTGTCGCGCGAGGACGAACGGCATCGCGTCCACCAATCGGGCTTCCGGACAGTCGCCTTGGAGCGCGACGGCGATGACTTGCTCGGGGCGACGGAACGCCCCCGGCACCTCCGCGCCCGCGACCACATAGTCCCGGATACCAAGGTGATAGAGTTCAAAGGCGATCCCCTTGAGGCCAATCGCCGGCCGCGTTTTCCCACTCAGGAATCGCTGAAGCGGCACGCGGAGTACCTGGGCGAGGCACAGAACCTCATCCCAATTGGGCGAATATAGTCCAGCCTCCGTCCGTAGGATTTTTATGCGACTGACGCCGGATTGTCTCGCGAGCGCAGACTGCGTCAATCCAGCATTAACCCTTTCCCTTATTAGAGTTGCGCCAAAATGAGAAGCTCGATTGACTGGCACGGGAAATCTCTCTGCCTGTTCCAGGGGTAACAAAATGTTCCCATATGAACAGGCTACCCGCTTCCGGTACGGTGCTCAAGTCGAAAGGAAGCCGGGGACCGTCGTCACCGCAGCGAGTCCAAAATCTTCATCCGCATGGCGCTGAGGGCGGGCACCAGTCCGCCGAGCCGGCCCATCACCAGGGTGAACAGCATCCCCATCGCGGCGACCTGCGCATCGACCGTGATTTTCAGGGCGACGCTCTTCCCGCCGGGGCCGCCGCCCCCGCCGCTCAAGGTACTGGTGGACTGCCGGCCGTCGGCGATGAGCCACGCCAGGAACACCCCCATCGCGCCGCCCAGAATGGCGATGGACAGCGACTCCAAGAGGAACGACACCATCACCTGCCAGCGTTTGAAGCCGAGCAACCGCAGTACGCCGATGTCCTTGATCCGCTGCGCGATGCTGGCGAACATGGTCGTCATCATGCCGAACACCCCGCCGATGGCCATGACCACGCAGACGATCACGATGGCGACCAGGAACGTGTTGTTCGTCTTCGTCAACTCGGCGTAATAGTCCGGCTCGCTGAACGCCCGAAACTTCTGTTGTGTATACTTCTGTGTCAGCCAGTTGGCGAAAATCTTGGACACCTCGCGGGTGTCGGCCTCGGTGCGCAACACCAGTGTGGTATACTTTTCCTTGCCGAACGGCTTGTAGATGAGGTCGATCCGCGGTGCCCAAATCTCGGAGCCGAACGTCGTCCCTTCCGACTTCATCACGCCCACCACCACCCAAGTGTCATTGCCGAGTGGGAACTCGTCGCCGACGGTCAACCCCTTTTTGCCCACGTCCGGGCCGAGGGTGGCGGCGATGCCGTCGCCCAGGACGCATTCGATCCGCCGCTGGTTGTCCACCCCGACTGGTGTGAACCATCGGCCACCGGGATAGAGCTGGATGTTGTGTACTTGAGCGGCGATCTCGACGTTGTCCAGCGTGCGGAGTTGTACGAACCGGCGGCGGGGCGGGTCGGTGTTCGGCACCGGCATGTTGATGCTGTAATACGTCTCCTTGCTGGCCAGCGCGACCGGTTTGTCGTTCCGCTCGAATTTCTTGATTCTCACCGGCGCGATCGTCCGCCAAAGGGTCTTGCCGTCGTCGTCCAGAAGCGGCTTGCCGGCGGCGTCGAACAGTTGTTCCTCGTCGGCCGCCGCCCGTTCCACGTTGTCCAGGTCGCCGTAGCCGAGGTTACTGAAGATCTCGTCCGTCGCGCCGTCGCTCAGGCAGAACACGTTGCCCGGCACCCCGCTGCTCTCGGTGAGTTGGTTCATCCCGTTGACGAACGCCAGCAGGAATACCAAGAGCGCGACGACGGCGGTGAACGAAATGCCAGTCATGGCGTTCGTCTTCCATCGCACCCGCACGTTGCGCAAGTTATACGCCAGCGGCACGTTGCCGATCAACAGCAACACTCCGAGGTCGAGGAAGTACACCCCTAATATGACGAAAGGCCAGTGTTGCACCATCGCCGGCGGTAGTTTGGCATACAGCGGCGTCGTCCAGAACGCCCGCGTTTCCGACGGCATTTTGGCCAGCACTTCCTTCCGCTGCGGCTCCGGCCCAAGAAGGAACTCCGGGGCCGGCAGGAAGGTGCGGGCGACCACCGCGAACGACCCCCGCTCCGCGAGCGGCAACCGCGAGACGATCTCGACCGACACGGCGAGCAGGCCGAGGAATACGGTCAGGCCGAGGGCCAGCGCGGCGATGCGGCGGAGGGTGCGGCGGAGCCACGACTGCCGCTCGCTCACGGCGTCGGTGAGGACCGATTCCTGACTGTCGAACGCCGGGAACGCTAGCAAGAGCGCCGACAGCGGCAGCAGCGACAGCCCGAGGACGAACACCGTACCGACGGCCGTGAACACCCGCTTGGCGGTGCTCCACAGCCGACGGGGGATGCTTTGGAAGAAGCGGGCGAGGAACATGGGAAGCGACTTGTTAGGGTGGCCGACTCTCGCCGAGAGTCGGTTCGTGTTGCCGAGGAGGAGTCGCTCTCGGCAAGAGCGACCCACCCGAACGGAAGACTGCTACGCCACCTGCGCGAACACCTCGGACACCTTCACCTTGCTAGCCGAACGGCTGGGCATGAACGACCCGATCAGTCCGACCGCGATGCCGAGTAGCGGCCCGTATAGCAATATCCATTCCGACGGCTTGAAGTTGTCGAAGAAGGCGAACTTCACCCCCACCGTCTTCGTGAATTTGGTGATGAACATGGGCAGGAAGTACACGCACCACGTCGCCAACATGCCGCCGTAAACGCCGATCAGCACCGACTCGGATACTACCATCGCCTGCACCTGGCGTGGCTGGAAACCCAGTACCTTCAGCACCGCCATTTCCGCGCGGCGCTCGCGGACGCCGATGGTGATGGTGATACCGATGACCAGGCACATGATGCACACGATGGCCGGCATGATGATGTACTTCATGCCCCAGAAGATGTCCTTGTACGGCTCCAGGAAGCTGCCGACGGCGGCCGAGAACGTCTCCATTTTGGCGGCGGGCGCGCTGAACGACTCGGCCTGATTGACGATGGCCGCCAGCCGCTCGAACGCCTCCTTGCTGGGCATCCGCACCCACACCAGATTCAAGCAGCGGTCGGCGTTCGGGTGCGGTTGGCCCTTCTGCACGAGGTACGCATCCAGTTTGCTTTGCAAGTAGTCGTACCGCATGGCGGCCCCGCCGCCGAGCCGGCTGCCGGACGGGAACGCGCCGACGATCTTGCACTCGAACTCCAACTCCCGGTAGTTGGTGCTGGTGAACTTGATCTCGTCCCCGACCTGCTTGTTCATGATCTTCAACTTGTCTTCGCCGATGATGATGTGCCGCTTGTCTTGCCGCACCAGTTCGACCAACCCCAGTAACTTGTCCCAGTCGTCCTCGCCGAGGTCTTCCTTGCTCAACCCTTGTTCGGCCATCATGCCGGACGAAATGGCGTCCGGGTCCAGGGCGAACAGGAAGAAGTTGTTTTCCGGGCTGAACTTGGTCGGGTCGGTGGTGGCCCCGACGAAGCTCCACGTCATGAAGCTGTTGTCGATGTCGGCCGGCTGGTACTGCTTCGGCAACTTGTCGCGGATGATGTCCTTTAACTGTCGGGCGTAACCCGGCGGCATCTGGCTGGGGATGCTGAACTTCTCCGTCAGGATGACCAACTGCTGGCCTTCCTTCTCGGCGGTGAAGTTGCCGAGGAACGAGACGATCATGTAGATGAAGGACAACATGCCGGTGAGGACGAATAGCGCGATATACGTTAGCGCCGTCCGCAACAGATTGCGACGAAGACTACGGAAGACGAGGCCGGCCAACTTACTCCACTTGCCGAGTGGGTCGGGCAAGTTGTTGGTGCCTTTCAACCCCAGGTTCATCGCAGCCAGCGCGCCGAAGAACACCGGCAGCGACAGCGTGGCCAGCATCGTGAGCAACATCAGCACGCCGATCATGAACAGAAAGCCGTACAGGGCCATCTGCATGAGGGAGAAGTCGGGGCCGCCGCCGCTGAAGCCGGCCATCTGGGATGCGTCGGGGGTCATTGAGAGACTCATTGGGGGTCTTGGTCGGAGCCGGAAGCGTGAGCGACGGTCCCGAACAAGACCGTCGCTCACGCTTCCGGCTCCGACGATTCGTTACGCCACCGCCGGTTGCAACTGAATCTCGTCGGCGTCCATCACGCGGCCCTTTTCCAGGTGAATGATCCGCTGGGCGCGGTTGGCGGCCGTCGGGTCGTGCGTCACCATGATGATCGTCTTGCCCAACTCCGACCGCAGCAGGTTCAGCAAATTTAACGCATTGTCGGCGGACTTCGAATCGAGCGCCCCGGTCGGCTCGTCGCACACCACGATGGTCGGGTCCGTGACGATGGCCCGCGCGATGCCGACCCGCTGGCACTGGCCGCCGCTCAGCATGCCGGGGCGGTGGTCCATGCGGTCGGCGAGGCCGACGATCTCCATCGCGTTATTCACCTGCTTCCGCCGCTCGTCCTTGCTCATGGGCAGTAGCAACAGCGGCAGTTCGACGTTCTCGTAGGCCGTGAGCACCGGCAGCAGGTTGTAGAACTGGAACACGAAGCCGACGTTCCGCGTCCGCCAGCGGGCGAGCTGGCTTTCGGACATGTCGGAAATCACCTGGTCGCCGATGCGAATACGGCCGGAGGTCGGCGAGTCCAACCCGGCGACGAGGTTCAACAGCGTCGTCTTGCCGGACCCGGACGGCCCCATGAGCGCGACGAACTCGCCCTCTTCCACGTCGAGGTTCAAGTCCACCAGCACCCGGATGGGTTCGGGCAGTTCGGGGTTGAAAGTCTTGCACAGGTCGCGGACTTCGACGATGGCCATAGCGATAACCAGTGGCGGGAGCCGGTAGGGGGCACCCCTTGTGGGTGCCCTCGCACCGAGAAGAGGGCACCCACAAGGGGTGCCCCTACGTCGGGTTCAGTTCTTCTTCTCTTCCGCCAAGAATGTCACCACTGCCCCCATGTCCGGTTTCAGGTACGTTCCGGCCTTCTCGCTGTCGGGAAGTCTGACCTTCACCCGCAGGTTGATGGTGTTGTCGGAGCGGTTGGCGATGGGCATGATGCGGTCGATGTGGCCGTCGTATTCGCGGTCCTGGAAGGCGTCCGGCACGATCTTGCACTTCTGCCCGACCTTCAGTTTGGAGATGTCCCGCTCGGCGATCTTCAGGTCGATCTCCGGGTCGGACAGGTCGGCCATGTCGCACACCCCGCCGCCGCCGCTGAACGCCATCGGGTTGACGAGGTTGCCGAGTTCGGCCTTCTTGGTCAGCACGGTGCCGGTGATGGGGGCCTTGATGGTGCAGTTGCCGAGCCGCCACTCGGCGTTCGTCAGGCGGGCCTTGGCGGCGTCTTCGTCCGCCTTGGCGGCCAGCACGTCGGCGTCCAGGGCGGCCATCCGTTCCGGCCGTGGACCGGCGACGAGGATGTCGAGGGTGGCCTCCAACCGCTTCACGCGGGCGGCGGCGGCCTTATAGTCGCCCTCGGCCTGCTGGAGTTCGCGGCCGGCCACCGCCAGGCCGCTGGCCCCGGCGAACCGGTCGTAGTCCCGCTTCGCCCGCTGTTCGTTCGCCTTCGCCTCCTTCAGCTCCTCCGACACCTGTTTCAGTTCGATCTTCCGCACCGACTCGGGGCTTTCCGCGTCCCGTCGGCTGTCCGCCGCCGCCAGCCGCTGCTTGGCCGCCGCGACCCCGGCTTTCGCCTCGGCGACGGCCGCCTTGTACGACGCCGGGTCCAGCTTGGCGAGCGTGTCTCCTTCCTTGTACAGTTGTCCTTCGACCACATTCAGTTCGATGACTTTGCCGCCCACGTCGATGGGGCTGACGGTGATCTGGCGGGACGGGATGACGTACCCCTTCACCACCAGTTGCACGGTGCCGGCGGCCGACTTCGACGACCCGCCGGATGTAGCGGAGGCGGTGCCGGGCGACGACGCGGTGACGATGCCGCCCTCGGCCTCCTTGGGCGCGTCGCGGTAGGTGCGGAGGGCGACCCCGGCCCACGTCAGGGCCAGCGCCAGGCAGAGCAGCCACGGCAGCCAGGCGACGCCGCCGCCGCGACTCCCCTTCGCCCCGCCCGCGCCGAGGCGGAGTTTCTGAACGCGGTCGCGGAGGTCGCCGTTCACCGACGGGGTCGGTGGCGGTACTCGGTTGGACCGGGGCGAATCGATGACGGGCATGCCTTCGACTTCGTTCATGACGGCACCTCGAAGAGTGTTCCCAACATGCGAAGGCACAGTTCGGCGACGGCCGGCCGGTCGAACGCATCCGGATCGACGGCGAGTTGTTCGGTCAACCCCTGAAACAGCGCCATGATAACCGACGCAACGGCGGTCGGCGGGGCGGCGATCCCGCTGGCGGCCACGTCGGCGGCGATGTGCGCCCGCCACCCGGTATTCACCTCGGCGAGTTTCGCCTTGAAATCGGGGCGGTGCCGCACTTGGGCCAAAAAGGCGTGCGCCAACACCCGGAGTTCGGCCGTGTGCGCCCCGCCGGTGGCCATTAACTTGCCGAGGCCATAACGGAAGCGGTCCATCACGCGGCCGTCACCGGGCGGCCCGATGCCGACTTTCTCCCCCTCGGCGACGGCCTCCGCGAACAGTCGCGCCAGCAGTCGGTCGAACACCGCGAGGAGGATGTCTTCCTTGGTACGGAAGTAGTACGTCAGTTGCCCGCGACTCAACTTCCGCCGCCGCTTCTCCAAATGTCGTTCGATGCGGCCGAGGGACAATTTTTGCAGCCCTTCCGACGCGATGATGTCGGTGGCGGCGGTGACGATGGCGTCCCGCCACTTGCGGGCGGTGGCCGACCCGGTGCCGTTCGCCGATGGAGTCGGCAGTGGCGGCGTGGCCGGTCGCGGCTTCGATTTTCTGGGGCCGATGCGGGAGGGCATGAGCCGTTGGTCCGTTCGGTCTAGAACTGTCTCCGCTCATGTTAGACCGAACGGTCTACGCCCGGCAACCCCACTTGGGGAAATCGGACCCGGCCGACTTCACGGCAGACCTCGGAATTCGACATTCATCTGTTGAAATCCAATAATCCGGCTGACCGCATCTCGCAGGGAGTTGATTTTTGCACTACAGTTGCCCATCTTGCCCACTCGACTGTGGTCACACCCTAAACTGGTTGCTTGCATGCCGACTGGCCCGGTACCTCCTCCGGCCGTGCCCACGGCCACACCCGCCGACACCGCGTCCGCGTTGGCCGAGACGATCACTGACACGCCGTCCCCGAATCCGTCCCACGATCTCCACAAGAGTTTCAGACCGGGGAGCCTGCCCGCCGTGCTCGACTCGACCTCCCGCACAGTGGGGCGGACAATGTCTGTCCTCTTGGTCGATGACGAGGGTCCGATTCGGCGACTGTGTGCGCTGGCACTGAGCGGGGACGGGGTGACCATCCACGAGGCGGATAACGGGGTGGACGCGATGGCCCTCATCGCCGCGAATCCTTTCGACCTGGTACTCCTCGACCTGGACCTCCCCCGACTCAGTGGTGAAAACGTACTGACACTCGCGCGGGCGTGCCGCGCCGCCACCCACATGAAGGTGATGGTGCTGTCCGGCCAGGGCGATTCCGATCACCTGTCCACCACTCTGGCGGCTGGGGCGGACGATTTCATCCCTAAACCGTTCACCATCCCGCACTTGCGGGCGCGGGTGAAGTCGTTGTGCCGGTTAAAGGAGGCGCAGGACCGTTCGGATCAGTTGACCCAACGGCTGGCCGTCGCGAACACCGGGCTGGAAACGGCGTTGACCGCCAAGGACGGGGAGTTGATCCACGCCCGCGGCGCGCTGGTCCTCGCGATGGCCCGACTGGTCGAGGCTCGCTCGAGGGAGACCGGCCCACACCTGCTCCGGATTCAGCTTTACGCGCGCGCGCTGGGGAACGCCGCCGCTCGTCATCCGCGTTTCGCCGGACGTCTCTCGGAGGACTACCTGCGGATGGTGGAGGCGGCGGCCCCGCTGCACGACATCGGGAAGGTGGCCGTCCCCGACGCGGTCCTGAATAAACCCGGACGGTTGACCGTCGAGGAGCGGCAGGTGATGCAAGGGCACGCGGATGCAGGGGCGGACACCCTGACCTCCGTCATCGCCGAATTCCCGTTCGCCGTCGGGTTCTTCCACACCGCCATCGAGATCGCCCGGCACCACCACGAGAAGTGGGACGGGAACGGGTACCCGTCGCGGCTGGCCGGGGAGGCGATTCCGCTGTCCGCGCGGCTGGTGGCCATCGGCGACGTGTACGACGCCCTCCGCTCCCCCCGCGTTTACAAGGCCGGGATGGGGCACGCCCAGGCGGTGTCACAGATGGGCAGCCAAGGCGGCCACTTCGACCCCGACCTGTATCAGATATTCCTGACCATCCAGGACGAATTCGATCGCGTGTACGCCGAGGCGGTGGAGTGATCCGGGCGGACAGTCTCCCCGTGAAATGACGACGACCCCGCCGGCGCGGGGGGGCACCGGAGGGGTCGCGGGTGGCGGAACCGTGGGGGCGGTTCCGGATCGGGGGATCGGGTCACTTCAACAACTTCTCAAGCTCCGTCTTCAGTAGCGCGCCGCTCTGGGCGTTGCGGTTGACCACTTTGCCATCTTTATCCACTACCATCAGGTGCGGCACCATCTGGATGCCGTAGGCGGCGGCCAGTGGGGAGCCTTCCAGCCCGCCGGCGGCGTGCAAGTTAATGCCGTTCAGGCCGGCCGCTCGCAGCGTCTCGGTGGCGGTCGCCGCCTGCTCGTCCAGGCTGACCGTCAGAATTTTCACCTTGCCATCCAGGGACTTTTGCAATTCGGCCAGCTTCTTCAACTCCTCGGTCGCGTCCCGCCCCCAGCTCGCCCAGAAGTACACCACCGTCGGGCCGCCGGCGAGTTGGGCCGGGGTGAAGGCCTTGCCGTCGAGCGTGGTGCCGGTCAGTTCGAACGGCTGCCCTTCGCTGGTCAGCCGCTTCACCGCGCCGACCGCTTTCGCCGTGTGCGAGTTGGTGGGGTAGTCCTTGGCCAGTTTCTCGTACCACTCCTTGGCCTTGGCCTCGGCGTCCGGGCCGGCGAACTCGCAGGCGACGGCCAACCGCTGCACCGCTTCGGGGGCCTCGGCCGTCTTCGGGAACGCCTTGACGAACGCCTCCAACTGCTCCCGCCACCACGTCTGCGCCTTGGCCGCGTCCTCGTTGTTCTTGGCGGCGGCGGCGGCGGACAGCTTCATCCCGTACTCGGCGCTGAGCATCCGGAAGGTGACGAACGAGGCGGCGTCGGTGGCCCCGCTGGTCTTCGTGATGGAGTCCCGCCAGGCCTTCAGCTTGGGCATGGCGACCGGGTTCGACGGGTCGATCTCGGCGGCGGCGGCGTAGGCTTCGATCAGTTGCCGCAGCCAGAGGAACTGTTGCGAGCCGGCCGTCTTCCGCACGATCTCTTCGAGAATGGCGGCCCGTTCCAGGTGATACTTGGCGGTGTCCGCCGGGGCGTTCGTGGCCGGAGCCTTGAGGCCGCTCAGCCGCGTCACTTCCGCTTCAATGGCCTTCGGGATGCTGGTCCCGTCGGTGTCCGGCCCCGCCGCCCCGGCGGTCGGCCCTTCGACCACCTTCCACGCCCGCCCGATGAGGACCAGTTCGCCGGTCTGGAACACCTCCGCCTTCCTCTCCTCGGTCTCGATGAGGACGACGGCGTTGCGGTGCTTGACCAGATCGTCGAGGCCGTTGAAGGCGTCCTTCGGGGTGGTGTGCGGCAGGCCCAGTTGCAGGTGAATCCACCGCGTTTTGGGCGTCAGTTTGAGGGCGGCGGCGGCGGCCTTCAACTTGTCAGCGGCCCCGGCGGCCCGCTTCACCAGCAGGGCGGCGTCCGGGGCGGGGACGGCCAACTTCTTCAAGTCCGCCTCCGTCACCAGCAGGGCGTCCAACCGCTTGCGGTCCTGGGTGACGACGGCCGCCAGCAACTCCTGGCTCAGTTCCTCCGGCGACAGGACGTACCAGGTGGTGATGGCACCCGTCTTTTGCGGGTCGCCGCCCCACTTGCCGCCGTTCGCGCCGAGCCAGCGGTACTGGTCCGGCCGGCCGCTGCCGTTCGAGTCGATCTCGCGGTACGCCTCCACCCCGTCCAGGTAGTACGAGAAGATGTTGAACTTGCCGGTGCCGGCGGTGTCAATGAACTGGCGGACGGTTCGCCCGGCGGCGTCCTTGACGACCACCCCTTTCGCCCCGCCCGGCCACGACACGGCGTCCGCCTTGCAGGCGGCCAAGTCCGCGCCGGTCGGCGTGGACACGTTCACCCCCGGCTGACCCGGCTGACGGGCCAACACCCCTTCGACGGTCGGGGCCTGTGCGGCGGCGGTCCCGGCGACCAGAAGCAACCCGGCCAGTACCCGTGCGGAAATCCGATTGGCGTGCATCGCGGCCCTCCTGAACTGTGCGGCCGGGTGTCCCCCCGGCTGTGTGGTGCTTACCGCTCCTCTTTCATCGACCGCGCGGGTGGCGCGAGTTGAGCCGGATCGGCGGAACGGGGCGATCCGGGCGGGCGGGGCGGCCACGAAGTTCCCAGGGGCTTTCCGCCCCTGGAAGCCCAATGGTCCCAGTAAACAGCCGAACACCGGCCAGGGGGCCGGTGTTCGGGGTGGTCAACCTGTCACTGGGGCGAGCGTTACTTGCTCGGGGTGATCTTGCTGACTTCCTTGACGATGGTGCTGATGTCCTTGTCGGTGATCTTGCCCTTCTCGAAAGCGTGGTTCACCTTGCTGGTGCGGGCGTTGTACAGGACGACGGTCAGGTCGGCGTCTTTGGCGACCTTGTACTTGTCCGGGCCGGCCGGGTTGTCCACGGCCAGGACGACGTGCTTCAGCTTCAGTTTCTCGGACAGGTCTTTCAGCTTGGCGGCGACCTTGTCGTCGTCGGTCAGGAACACGACATACGCGCCCATGTCGCACTTGCCGTTGGCGGCCGTCACCTTCTCCAACTCGGCGATCAGCTTCTGGGTGCCGGGGCACTCCGGGGTGCGGGCGAACACCATCGCCACCGGGTTGTCGCCGTTCGAGCAGTACAGGCAGTTCTTCTTGCCGGCGGCCGAACCGTTCACGTTCAGCGGGTGGAACGGGCCGGCCAACTTCTCACCCGGCTGCGGGCCGGACTTGATTTCGGCGGCGGCGGCGAACCCGCCGGCAACGGTCATCAGGGCGGCGGCGAACAGCTTGCGGATCATGCGTGCATTCCTCAACGAAGAGAGTTGGAGAGACTCGACGGCCCACTCCGGCCATCGCAGTCATCATAGACGGCCCGCCGGCCGGACATATTCGAGCCGGAAAAAATTCCCGCCCCTTTCCGTCCGCCCACGCGACTCGTCCGACAGTTGGTCGCCCGCACGACTCCCAACTTACCACAATTCCCGGTTCCGATTCACCGGGCTACCGATCCGTCACCGGGGCGGCGGACAGTTTCTCGAGCAGCACCTTCTTCCAGACATAGGGATACAGGTCGGCCAGTTTGGGCAGCGTGGTCCGCGCCAGGAAGTCGTTCACTTGCTCTTGCGGGGTACCGTGGCCCCCGCCCCAGGGGGACGAGGCCGGCGGCAGCCAGGGCGAGCGGTTCGCGCCCCCGGCGCGGTCACGGAAGCCGTTCTGCACTGTCACCCCGTACTTGTGCCAACTCTTCGCCCCGACCAGCATGGCCTGATTGTGCAGTTCCACGGCGAACCGCGCCTCGGTCAGGAACGTCTTCGCGTCCACGGGTCCGGGGACGCAATGGATCACATGCAACTCGCCGTTCACCAACCGGCAGAAGTAGCTGGCCACGTTGCCGCCGACCTTCGCCTTGCCGAACACCTGGAACGTGCCGACTTTCTGCGAGGCGGAGACGAAGTACTCGTTCAAAAAGTCGCCAACTTTCCCGTCCGCGAGGGCGTTCACACGGAGCGCCTGGGCGTTGTTTCAGGTGAAGCCGGGGTCTTCGATATTGCCGGACAGGTGCAGCACGAAGACGAGTTTGTCCGCCGCCTTCGCCTGTTTCGCGGCTTCCAGCGTGGATTTCACGAAGTGAACGGCGGTGCCGTGCGTCTTGCACCCAGCGGGAACCGGTTTGGGCGGCGCGACCACGACTACGGGGACTGGGGTTGGAGCGGGAGCGGCAACCGGAGCGGGGGTCGGTTTCGTCAACGTCCGGAAGACGGTCGCGAACAAGTCCAGCACCGGGGCCGGGTCGAGCAACCGCTCCTCGGCAGCGGCGTGGGGGGCGGGGGCGACTTCCGGCACCGCCACGACGACTTCGCGCACCGGACGGGGCATCGGCGATATCTCGACCGCGAGCCGCGGCATCGGGGCGGTTTCGTGCAGGGTGATCGAGATATCGCCTTCGCTCGGCGACCGCTTCGGGGACAACTTGTACCAAGCCACGAGGCCGAGGACGAGCAGCCACGCCGGTACCCCGACCGCGAGGACCGTTCGCCAGTCGATGACCCGCCACCACGCGGAGGTTCGGCTCGCCGTCATTGGAGTATCTCCCACGAGAAAATACGTTCGCCCGCTGCTACCAACAAAGCATAGCGAGATTCTTGGCGGGGTGAAACGCGAACATCGCGGTTAGGGGAAGTCGCTACCACCTGATCGCGAATCGGTTACACTGCCCCTCATCGATTTTCCGCGGAGGTTCCCCCCGTGTTTCATCTCCTGCTACTGCCGCTCATCCCCCTCGCCGACCCGCCGAAACCGAAGCCGGCCGACCCGCCCGCCGATGTCGCCGTGTTGAAGCACCTCCGCGCGCAAGTCGCGGACATCGAAAAGCACTTCATGGCCGACGCCACGACGAAGGCCGAGTGGGACGCCGTGCGGCCCAAGCTGAAGGCGCAGTTCTTCGACATGATGGGGCTGTCCCCGCTGCCGGCGAAGACCGAGTTGCATGCCACCGTCACCGGCACGATGGATATTGGCGATGTCACCATCGAGAAGCTGCACTTCCAAAGCCGGCCGGGGCTGTACGTCACCGCCAACCTGTACCGCCCGCGTCTGGAGCCGAAGGGGAAGAAGTTTCCGACCATTCTGTACCAGTGCGGGCACAGTAACAAAGGCCGGGACGGGAACAAGACCGGGTATCAGCGGCACGGCATGTGGTACGCCAGCAACGGCTATATCTGCCTGATGGTGGATACGCTGCAACTCGGCGAAGTCGCGGGCATCCACCACGGCACGCACCACTTCAACCGCTGGTGGTGGCACGACCGCGGGTACACGCCGGCGGGCGTCGAGTGCCTGAACGCCATCCGCGCCATCGACTACCTCGTGACCCGGCCGGACGTGGATGGTTCTCGCATCGGCGCGACGGGCCGCAGCGGGGGCGGGGCCGGGACGGTGTGGATCGCCGCCGCCGACGACCGCGTGAAGGTGGCCATCCCGGTCAGCGGCATCAGCGACCTGTCGGACTACGTCGGCGAGAGAGTCATCAACGGCCACTGCGACTGCATGTTCGGCTACAACCCGCACCGCTGGGAGTGGACGACGCACCTGGCGCTATTCGCCCCGAAGCCGATGATGTTCGCAAACTCGGACGCCGACCCGATCTTCCCGATGGCTGGCAACCGGCGAATCGCGGCACGGATGGAGAAGTGCTACGCGATGCTCGGCAAGCCGGAGAACTTCGAGGCGTTCGTCGCGCCCGGCAAGCACACCGACGGGCCGGAGTTGCGGAAGGCGAGCTTCCGGTTCTTCAACACGCACCTGAAAGGCGACCCGAAGGCGAAAGTCGAAGACACCGAGTTCGCAGTGATTCCGGGCAAGGACTTGCGCGTCTTCCCGGAGGACAAGGACCTGCCGAAGGACCAACTCAACGACAAGATCGATAAGACTTTCGTGCCGGTCGCGGAGGTGAAACTGCCGGCGACGGCCGAGGACTTCCTTGCGTGGAAAACCGGGTTGGTGAAGCAACTCCGGGAGCGGGTATTCGCGGACTTCCCGAAGGAAATCCCGCCAGCGAAGTTGACAAAGGATCAGACGCGACCGGGGAGTCGGATCGCCGACGACGGGAGTGAATTCCATGTGGTGAGCTATGGACTGAACCGAGCGGCGATTCCCTTCGAGCAGCAATCGACGGTTCGGCTTGTCATCGTGGTAAACGACAATGAAGACCCAAGAACGGAGGGCAAGAGGTACGCCGAGGAAGGCAACGCTACCTGCACCGCCATCACCCCGCGCGGGATCGGCGAAACGAAGTGGACGACGAAGAACCCGCCGAACACGTTCGAGCGGTCGTTCGTACTCATCGGCACGACGGCGGACGCCGGGCGGGTGCGAGACGTGGCCGGCTACTTGGCTTCGTTGCCAAAGGGCTATAAGGCCCGTCTGTGCGGGAGCGGAAATGCCGGGGTGATCGCGGCGTATGCCGCGCTGTTGGTGCCGGACAAGGTGGCGGAAGTGATCCTTCACGACCCGCCCACCACGCACGACGACGGCCCGCACTTCCTGAACGTTCGCCGGGTGCTGGACATCCCCGACGCGCTCGGGTTGCTCGCCCCGGACGTGAAAGTCACGCTCGTCGGCAAGACCGCGCTGTCGAAGGCGTTCGACAAGACGGAGGCGATCTTCAAACTGGCCGGCGCGAAGGGGAAACTCAAGCGGGAGTGATGCTTGGCGAGCCGCCGGTCTTGGCGAGCCGCCCGTGTGAACGGGCGGGTGTCACGGATGCCCGCCCGTTCACACGGACGGCTCGCCAACCCGCCCGAACCTTGTTCCGGCCCCTTCCGTACCTACGGTATCGGTTCTCATTGTCCGTCGTCGCGCCGCCGAGGTGATTCCGTGAAGGTGTCCGCCCCGCAGTTCATGTCCACTTCGGCACCGCCGGCCGACGCGCCCGTCCCCACCCCCGACGCCCCCACCGATCCGGCCGCGCCGCCGCCGCACGCGGAACCGCCCAAGCAGGCGGTGTGGCCGCATTGGTTCGTCGGGGTGGACAAGGCGCTCATCGTCTTCGCCCTGCTGTTCGCGTTCCTCATGGCGTCGTTCGCGGCGCGGAACAGCGACATCTACCGGCACCTGGCCGCCGGCAAACGGTTGCTCAACGGCACCTACTCGCTCGGCTCGGACCCGTTCAGCTACACCGGCGCGGACGCCAAGCGGCCGTGGGTGAACCAGGAGTGGCTGTTCGATTTGACGGTGTACGCGGCGTTCTCGGCCGACCCGTCCGGGGCGCTGGCGGTGGTGCTGAAAGCCGTCGTGTACGCGGCCGCGTTCGGGGTACTGCTGTGGTTCCGCCGGCCGGGTGGCGCGGGCTGGCCGTGGGCGGTGATGATTGCCGCCGGGGCGCTGGCCGCCGCCGCCGTAGGCGCGCACCTGCGCCCGGTGACGTTCGGGATGCTGTTCCTGTCGCTCTTGCTGCTGCTGGTGTTCCGGGGCGATTGGGCCATTCGTCGGGGGCGGATGCTGGCCCTCGTCGGCGGGCTGTGCTGGCTGTGGGGCGGGTTCGACTCCTTCGCCATCCTGGGGCCGGTGTTGGTGCTGGTGGTGGCTCTTGGCGGGCTGGTGCAAAAGGCATTCACCGCGCCGCCCGTGCCCACGGACCCGCTGCCCGACGCGGAGGCCTCGCCCGCGCCGAGAACGCTGCTGCTAGCCGCCGCCGTCGCGCTGCTCGGCGTGCTGCTGAACCCCACGTTTCTGATCGGGCTGACGAAAGACCCCGGCGCGGCCGTCGCGCAGTTGGTGCCATTCGAGCTGTCGTTCGGCACCCGCGCCGCGCTCGCCGAGGACGTGGACTTCCGCCCGTACACGTACTCGCTGTTGAGTAACGCCTATTGGGCGTCCCCGGCGTTCGGCCTGAACTTCGGCAGCGCCGGGCTGTTCCTGCTCGTGCTGGTCGGGGCCATCGGGTTGGCCTTGGGGGTGGCCCGCACGCCGCCCGGACTGATCGCGTTGTGGTTCGCCACGCTGGTGCTGTGCTTCTTCAGTTACCGGTTCGTGCCGCTGTTCGCGGTGGCGGCGGTGCCACTGGTGGCCGGCCTGTTGAATGGGGTGTCGGCCCGACTGCGGCTCGGCACGACCGCCGACGGCGGAACGAACGGGCTGTTGCTGGCGAGCCGGTTGGGGCGGATCGTCACCGTCCCGCTACTCCTCGTGATGTTGGCCGCGACCGTCCCCGGCTGGTTGCACATCCACAGCCGCGGGCTGTTCCAGCGGAGCGAACTCGACCGCCGGTTGGAGTGGCGGATTCCGCCGGACGAGTCGCTGACGCGGGGGTTGGAGCAACTCCAGCGGTGGCGGGCGACGGGCGACCTGGCGGCGGGCGACCGGGGCCTGCTGGTGGACCCGGAGTTCGGCGACTACGCCGCCTGGTTCGCCCCCGCCGAGCCGGTGTTCGCGAACACCCGCTTCCGCTTCCATACGGACGAGTTGGGCGACCTGATCCAGGTCCGCGACGCGCTGCTCAGCCGCCGGCAGCGGCGGGAGAAGGACGCGCCGCCGCCGCCGTCGGCCGTGCCCGTGGCCGACAAGTACGACGCGGCCTATGTGGTGTTCGGGCGGATGAACACGCCGACCGACTTGCGGGCGGTGATCCCGGCCATCCTTCGCCTGTCCGCCGAGCGGCCGAACCTGCGCGCCCTGTGGCACCTGGACGGGCGGACGGCGATCGTCGGGCGGTCGAACACGGCCCGCGCCCGCGCCCTCGGCGACCTGCTGCACCTGGACGTGCCGCGGCTGGCGTTCGCCCCGCAAACCCCGCTCCCGGACGGGCCGACGGCCGCCCCGCCGAATCCGACCCTCGACCTCGGCTGGCTGGCCCCCTTCCTCGACCGACCGCCGGCCGCGCCCGCGACGCTGGACGACGTGGACGCCTTCGCCAACCTGTCGTCGTGGGTCGGTCAGGTGGAGGACGAGCGGACCACCCCCGAACGGCTCGTCGCGCTGGGGGCGGCCACCGGCGGGTGGCCGCTCGACACCGCCCGCCCGATCCCCATCCCGGCGCGGGGGCCGTCGGAGGCGGAGTTGGCCATCCCGTTGCTGCTCAACCGTACCGCGCGGCGGGCCGTCGCCGAAGCCCCGAACGACGCCCTGCCGTACTTCGCCCTGGACCTGGCGCACCGCACCCCGCCGATGCCGGAAGTGGAGGCCGGCGACACCCCCCGCGAGCGGCTGACCGCGCTCGCCCGGTACGCCGCCCGCACCCCCGCCGCCACCTGCCCGCCGGCCGAACTGCCGCGCGCCGTCGTCGCCTGGATGGAACTGTTCACCCTCCAACTGGAACTGCGGCAGTGGGACCAGGCGCGGGAGTCGGTGAAGAAGGCCCGCGAGACGGTCGCCGCCGTCACCGCCGCCCACCCGGACGCCGCCCCGCTGGAGTTGGCCCGCCCCGTAGCCGTCGCCCTCTCTCGGCTGGCCCCGCTGTTCAGACAGGTGACGGGGGAAGACCTGCCGCTCGGCGGGGGGGAGTTCGACTTCGACGCTCAGGCGCGGAAGGGCGGGCGGGCCGAGCCGCCGTCGCTGACCGGGCTGCTGAAGCGGCTGGACGACGCCATCACCACCGTCGTCAGCCGGGTGAACGAGGAGTGGGACCGCGCGACCCGCGGCCGAAAACCGGCCGAGTTGGTGGCCGCCGCCCGGCAAATCGGGCTGCCCGGCAAAGCGGCCGAGTCGCTCAAGACGTTGCTCAACCGCAAGCCGGCCGTCACCCCGGCCGAGGCGGGCGTTCGCTCCATCGCCGAATTGGCCCTCACCCTGATCGACCTCGAGTTGCAACTCGGCCGGCTGGAGGAAGCGCACGAAGACTTGGCGGAGTTGGAGAAGCGGCCGGAGGTGGTGCCGGACTATTTGCAACCGGTGCTGACGCAGCTGAAAGCGGTCAAACTCCGCCGGCAGGGGAGTTACACGGCCGCCCGCGCGCTACTGGAAGAGCAGTACGGCGGGAACCGGCTGACGCCGCTCACCCCGGACGAGCGGCGGTCGGCGGCGCAGCGGCCGGTCGCGCGGGCGATCCCCCTGGCCGCCGCCGCCGGTTCGCTGGCCATCCAACTGCCGACGTTTCAGCCGCCGAAGGACATCGCCCCGGACGCCGCGCGAGCGCTCGCCGCCGCGTTCCAACAGCGGTATCTGAACACGCACCCGCTCGTCGTCGGGCACGTCGCGCGGCTGAAACTGTTGGCCGAGGCGCGGTACTACTACCAGCGGGGGGTACTCGCGCTACTCGCGGGCGAAATGCCGGTCGCGGCCGAGAGCTTCCGTCAGGTGTTCGCCCCGCAGGGCGTCCCGCTCCCGGTCGTGCTGCAAGCGCAGTCGGAATCCGGGCGGGTGCTGAATCAGCCGATCGACCTGGACATGTACATGCCCGCGCACCCGTATTTGGGCCAGTATTTGCGACTCATCGAGCGGTACAAGAACGAGCCGCCCCGGCCGTGAGGCGGCCCTCCAGAGGATTGAATCGTGCCGAAGATCGCACTCGCGATACTCCTCGCGTCCGCGCCGGCGGCTCCCGCCGTCGCTGGTGAACCGGGGCCGATCCCGGACAACCTCCGCACGGTCTTCAAGCTCGACGGGTTCTACCAGAAGACGTGCGACGCCGGCGGGCTGCCGGTGGTCGGGTCGGCGAAGGTGTCGGACCACGCCCTCGCCGAAGCGGCGTGGATCGTCGGCAAGATGCTGGACGGCCGCGCGGACATCCTCAAGGCGATGACGGGGAACCGCGTCCGCGTGGCGGTCATGGCCGCGACCGAATACACGACGGACATCCCCGAACACGCCGACCTGAAGACCAAGCAGTTTTGGGACCGCCGGGCGCGGGGCCTCGGCGCGACGCCGCGCAACCCGTGCGTCAGTTGCGGCGAGGAGAACCTGCTCGGCCACCGCGGCGACCCGTACCCGGACGAGAACATCTTCGTCCACGAGTTCGCCCACGCCATCCACGGCACCGGCCTGAACACGGTCGATCCCACCTTCGACAAGCGGCTCCGGGCGGCCTACGCGGCGGCGAAGGAGCGCGGCCTGTGGAAGAACACCTACGCCCTGTCGAACCGTTCGGAGTATTGGGCCGAGGGCGTGCAGTGTTGGTTCGACGACAACGCCCGGCCGAACGCCCTGCACAACGACGTCCGCACGCGGGCCAAGTTGAAGGAGTACGACAAGGAACTGGCCAAACTGTGCCAGGAGGTGTTCGGCGACAAGGAGTGGCGGTACCTGCGGCCGGCGAAGCGGAAACCGGCGGACCTCAAGCACCTGCCCGGCTACGACCCGAAGAAGCTGCCCCGATTCAAGTGGCGCGACGTGCCGGTCGGCGACAAGCCGCGAGTGACCATCCAAACGGCGGCAGGTGACTTCGACGTGGAACTGGACGCCAAAGCCGCGCCGGAAGCGGTGGCGGTGTTCCTGACGATCGCCCTCGACGGCGGCTACCACAGTGGGCAGTTCGCGCGGGCGGCGGGCGGCCGCGTGTCGGCGACGGCAAACCCGGACCACCTGACCGCCGACACCCTGGCCCGGCTGGAACTGCCCGCCGTGCCGAAGTCGGACGCGATGCCGACCGACGGCACGATTGCCCTGGTCCGCGACGGCAAGACCGTTGGCGGGTTCGTGATCTTCGTCGGCCCGCCGACGGACCCGCCCGCCGACATCGTGCCCATCGGCAAGGTGGTGAAGGGCAAGGACGTGGTGAACGCTATCCTGGGCGACCTGACCGCCGGCGACAGGCTGAAGACCCCGCTCGACATCCGCCGCGTCATCCGGACGGAGTAGCGCACAGTCAATGGCCGTTGGGAGGAGCAAGGGCCGTTTCGATCTTGGCAAACAAGGTTCGGAAAGGTTCAAACTGATCGGCGGGTAGCACAGCAACTTTCTCGGCGAGTCGCACCTTTGCCCCCTTGTTGATCTCGAACACTAGCGATCCATAGATGCGGTCACCAGCAGCGCCGTGGGCCTGAAGGGTTGCGTCGGAGTAGTAGTGCTCGATCTCCAACACCCTCTTGTCGAGTTTCTCGGGCGCAAACGCTTCGCGCCCAGGTGGTACGGGGAGGACAAGCGCGCGGATAGCCCCTTTCGCATGGCAGAGCAGGTGATCGCTGGTGTCCGCTGTGAAACACTTCTTTCTGAGAGAATTGTGTTGCGTTGCACCGGTTGAATCGTTGTCGAAAAGACCGAGGATCGGACGGCACTCGTACCAAGCTAGTGCTTCCAGCATCTTTTTGAGCGTGTCTGCGCCACCACTTGCGTCGTCCCCGCCACACGGGACAAGCAAATAAGGGAGTTCTTGATCGGGGAACAACTTATCCCAGGCAACTCGTAAGTGAGTTGCGTCCGTTTTCCCCTCTACGAGGATTACCGGCTTGTCCGTTCCCCTCACCTTGGCCATAACTTCCTGCTCAAACCTTTGCGTCCG
>Ga0105046_10003236_pt1 | contig 25815 bp, 24 predicted proteins | sample MAT03_FD_78385 | JGI IMG/M metagenome (GOLD analysis project Ga0105046, IMG submission 78385) | Freshwater microbial communities from Lake Fryxell liftoff mats and glacier meltwater in Antarctica - MAT-03 (megahit assembly) | ecosystem: Environmental > Aquatic > Freshwater > Ice > Liftoff...
CGGCGGCGCGACATAGGGCCACGTCTGTCGCGCGAGACCTGCGCAGTGGACCGAGTTCATCCGCGAGCGCCGCATCACCGCCGACAGTTAGCGCCGGCTTACGTTGAGAGACTTACTGCGCCGTGCTTGTCGACGAGCAAACCTACCCCCTCCGGCCCGGCTGCCTGCCCGAGTACCTGGCGCGCCACCTGCAGGTGGCGTTGCCGCTGGTGCGCGAGTATCTGGGCGAGCTACTGGCCTACTTCACGAGCGTGGACGGTGAGCTCAATCAGTTCGTCCACCTGTCGGCCTACGTCGACGCAGCCGACCGCGAACTCCGCTGCGCCCGGTTGTACGCCGACGCGCGCTGGCTGGCCTATCGGCACGAGACCGGCGCCACCGGGTGGGTGCAGGCGCAAAGCAACCGGCTGTTGAACTCGCTGCCCAGGGCCGCTCGGGCTTCGAGGATGCGAAGTGTCCGTGACGAATCGATACACACGCTCCCCCGAATGAGGGTCGTGGCGGGCGCAATCCAATCATATATTTGGTGCAATGCAAACCGCACCGCGCAGCACATCTCGTTGGCGAGTGCAGAGGCTCCGCGCCCGCTTCGGCTGGGCCAAGTCGGCGGCGTTCGCCGCGGTGAGTTGCCTTATAGCCGGGCCGTCCGTGGCAATTGAGCTGTCTGGCGCCAACCGCATGCCGCCGGTGTCGGCGTCACTCGGCAACCCGCCATTGACGAACACATCGTTTGCCGAACTGGCGCATTTGTCGGCGACGGCGCCGCGCAGGGAGCCCGGCAGCGATGCCCCGCCCAGCTTCGAAACGACAGCCGTTGCTGAAGAGCCCGAACTGCCCGGGGCCAGCGCCGGGCTGGCGCTGCTCGCCGCTGCCGTGGCTGGTGTGCTGCTGGTTGGTCGCACTCGCGCCGACGACTGACGCCCGACCGAAGGGCTGCAGAAAGCTGACCCCAAACGCCGACCGGCCCACGAAGGGCCGGTCGACAATCGGGTGAGGCCGAAACGTCAGGCAGGCTTGCGGCGCCGCGCGGCCAGGAACCCGACCAAGCCGAGCCCACCGAGGAACATCGCGTAAGTCGACGCCTCGGGCACCGGAGCGAGCTGTCCGCGGATTTCGCCCATGCCATACGCCTGGGTGTGAAGATTGACGTAGTACATCCAGGGCATGGCGTTGATCATGTCGGCCAGGCTTCCGACAGTCGGGCGGTCGCTGCCGAGCAGGGCGTAGCTGTTCGGGATAACGAATGGTCCGGGCAGGGTGACCGGACCCATAAAGTCGTCAGCGTTCATCCCCAGGTCGAAGACGACACCCGCGTTCGCTCCTGACAGGGCCTGACCATGGATGTGCGCAGAGGTGAAGGTGCCTTGCAGGTTGAACGCCGTCAGCACAAAGGAGATCGTGTCGGCCGTGTCATCAACGGTCAATTGAACCGAGCCCGCGGCTGGCGACGGATTCATCGGTACCTGCTCGGAGCTGGTCAGGTTGAACGAATACACCTTCGTGACCGCGCCTGCGGCAAGCGGTAGGCAAAGCGCGACGGCGCTGAGCGCCAGTGAAAGGGACGTCTTGATCATGAAGTGCTCCTGTAAATAACCGATCAGTGCACGAAGGATTTGTGCGATAGCTGACGTTAGCCTGCCGATTGATGTTGCGCAACCGCAGCATGCGCCTCCCATCCCCCTGAAATGAGGGATGCAGGCCGGGGAGTTGGAGACCAGACGTAACCAAGGCGACGACTCGGGCCTCAGGATGGCCTGCGCCACAATCCGCGCCTTCCCGCCTTCCAACACCCGATGCCCGCCGACCCTCCCGCCGCGCCGCCGCCTGCCCTGTCGCCGCTGGGGCCGCTGCCGCCCGTCCGCCGCAACGCCCCGACGCGCCGGCGCGCGCGCCTGTGGGGCTGGGCCGTCTTCGCGCTGTTGCTGGCGGGTGCCGCGTCCTGGCTGATCCTCGGCCGGCCCACGCCTGTCCAGGCCAGCAGCGTGCAGACCGCCTACCCGTCGGCGCAGTACGCGCAGTTGGCGGCCAGCGGCTACGTGGTGGCGCAGCGCCGTGCCGCGGTGGCCAGCAAGGGCACGGGCAGGCTGGTCGAGCTGCGTGTGCGCGAGGGCAGCGTGGTGAAGGCGGGCGATCTGCTGGCGCGCATCGACGCGAGCGACGTGCAGGCCGGCGTGCAGGCGGCCACCGCCGGCGTGCAGCAGGCCGAGGCCGGCCTGCGCCAGGCCGAAGCGGGCCTGCGGCAGACCGAGGCCGCGCTGCAGCAGACGCTGGTGGAGCAGGGCAACGCGGCGGCCGAGCTGCAGCGCGCGCGTGAGCTGTTGGCCCAGGGCTTCTTCTCGACGCAGGCGGCCGACAGCGCGCGCCGCCGCCACGACGCGGCCGGCGCCGCCGTGGCGGCCGCGCGCGCCTCCACCGGCGTGGCGCAGGCGGCGATCGCCGGCGCGCGCGCGCAGCAGGCGCAGGCCGCGGCGCAGCTGCAGGCCCAGCGCGTGAACCGCGACAACACCGAGATCCGCGCGCCCTTCGATGGCGTGGTGCTGGTGAAGAACGCCAACGTGGGCGACATGATCACGCCGTTCTCCAACGCCGCCGGCTCGCAGGGCGCCGTGGTGACGATGGCCGACATGTCCACGCTGGAGGTCGAGGCCGACGTGGCCGAAAGCAACGTCGGCCAGCTCAAGGCCGGCCAGCCGGTGGAGATCACGCTCGACGCCTTGCCCGGCACCCGGCTGCGCGGCAGCGTGGCGCGCATCGTGCCGACGGTCGACCGCGCCAAGGCGACGGTGATGACGAAGATCCGCTTCGAGGTGATCGACGCGCGGGTGCTGCCCGAAATGAGCGCCAAGGTGATCTTCCTGTCGCAGGCGCCGGTGCCCGGCGATGAGCGCCCGGTCACCGCCGTCAGCCCCAAGGTGCTGGCCGAGCGCGATGGCCGCAAGCTGGTCTTTCGCATCGACGGCGAGCGTGTGCGCGCGCTGCCCGTGAGCATCGGCCGCACCCTGGGCGACGTGGTCGAGATCACCGGCGACGCGCTCAAGCCCGGCGAGCGCCTGGTGCTCAGCCCGTCGGCTGACCTGGCCGACGGCGCGCGCATCACGGTGAGCGGCAAGTGAGCACCGCGCCGCCGCTGATCCGCATCCGCCACCTGAGCAAGAGCTACCGCCGCGCCGAGCAGACGATCCCGGTGCTGCTGGACATCGAGCTCGACGTGCAGGCGGGCGACTTCGTGGCGCTGATGGGCCCCAGCGGCTCGGGCAAGAGCACGCTGCTGAACCTGATTGCCGGCATCGACAAGCCCAGCAGCGGCACGATCGAGATCGACGGCGTCGACATCGCCACGCTGGGCGAGCGCGCGCTGGCCGACTGGCGCGCGGCCAACGTGGGCTTCGTGTTCCAGTTCTACAACCTGATCCCGGTGCTGTCGGCGTTCGAGAACGTCGAGCTGCCGCTGCTGCTGACCGACCTGTCGGCGCGCGAACGGCGCGAGCGCGTGGCGCAGACGCTGGCGCTGGTGGCGCTGCAGGACCGCGCCGACCACCAGCCCAACGAACTCTCCGGCGGCCAGCAGCAACGCGTGGCGATCGCCCGTGCGCTGGTCACCGACCCGCGGCTGATCGTCGCCGACGAGCCCACCGGCGACCTCGACCGCGCCACCGGCGAAGAAGTCTTGGCGCTGCTGCAGCGCCTGGTCAGCGAGTTGGGCAAGACCATCGTGATGGTCACGCACGATCCGAAGGCCGCGTCGCGCGCGCACCGCATGGTGCATCTGGAGAAGGGCGTGCTGGTCGACGAACCCAGCCCGGTCTGAGCCCGCTTTCCGCCCGCTTTCCGCCCGCCACCGGTCTGCTCGCTCACCCGCCATGTTCCTTCTGCGCCTGCTGCTGAAGAACGCCTTTCGCCACCGCTTGCGCACGGGCCTCACGGTGCTCGGGCTGGCGGTGGCGGTGCTGGCCTACGGCATGCTGCGCAGCATCGTCGACGCCTGGTATGCGGGGGCCGAGGCGAGCTCGAGCACGCGGCTGATCGTGCGCAGCGCCACCTCGTTGACGGTGCCGTTGCCACTGGCCTTTGCCCAGCGCATCCGCGTCGTCGATGGTGTCAGCGGCCTGAGCTGGAGCAACTGGTTCGGTGGTGTCTACGTCGACCCGCGCAACTTCTTCCCGCAGTTCGCGGTCGACGGGCCGAGTTACCTGGCGCTGTACCCCGAGTACGTGCTCACCGAGGCCGAGCGCGTGGCCTGGCTGCGCGACCGCCGCGGCGCGCTGGTGGGCGCCCAGCTGGCGCAGAAGTTCGGCTGGAAGATCGGCGACGTGGTGCCGCTGAAGAGTTCGCTCTATCCGGGCAACTGGAGCTTCACGGTGCGCGGCATCTGGCAGGGCGCCGACGCCGCCGCCGACGAGGGCCAGATGCTGATCCACTGGGCCTATGTGAACGAGACGGTGCGCGCTCGCAGCCGCCGCGGCAGCGATTTCGTCGGCGTCTTCGTGCTCGGCATCCGCGACCCGAACGACGCCGCGCTGGTGGCGCAGCGTGTGGACGCGCAGTTCCGCAACTCCTCGGCCGAGACGCTGACCGAGACCGAGAAAGCGTTCCAGCTGGGCTTCGTGTCGATGAGCGAGGCGATCCTGGTCGCGCTGCAGGCGGTGAGCTATGTGGTCATCGTGATCATCCTGGCGGTGATGGCCAATACGATGGCGATGACGGCGCGCGAGCGCATGCCGGAGTACGCCACGCTGGCGGCGATCGGCTTTCCGCCGGGCTTCGTCGCGCGGCTGTTGTTCGGCGAGAGCCTGCTTATCGCCGTGCTCGGCGGGATGGTCGGCGTGCTGCTCACGCTGCCGCTGGCGAGTGCCTTCGCCGGGGTCACCGGCTCGTTGTTCCCGGGCTTTCGCGTGAGTGCCACGACGATGGGTCTGCAGGCCGCAGCCGCCCTGGCGGTGGGCGCCATCGCCGCGCTGTGGCCGGCGTGGAAGGCCAGCCGCACCGGCATCGTCGCCGGGCTGCGCCATGTGGGCTGAAAACGCCCGCGGCGGGCGATGAAGGGCCTGCCGCTGGCCTACGTGGCGCGCAACCTGTGGGTGCGCCGCGTGACCACCTTGCTGACTGCCGGCGGCATGGCGCTGGTGGTCTACGTGTTCGCCACCGTGCTGATGATGAGCGAGGGCATCCGCGCCACGCTGGTCGAGACCGGGCAGCCCGACAACGTGGTGTTGCTGCGCAAGGGCGCGGGGGCCGAGATCAACAGCGCCATCTCGCGCGGGCAGGCGCGCATCCTCGAATCGCTGCCCGGGCTGGCGCGTGCGGCCGACGGCAGCGCGCTGGTCAGCGCCGAGCCGGTGGTGCTGAACAATTTGGCCAAGCGCGGCAGCGGCAAGCCCAGCAACGTGACGCTGCGCGGCACCGGCGCCGCGGGCCTGGCGCTGCGACCGCAGGTGCGCATCGTCGAGGGCCGCATGTTCCGCCCGGGCAGCGCGGAGATCGTCGCCGGCAGTGCCATCGCCAAGGGCTTTGCCGGCGTCGAGATCGGCCAGACGCTGCGCTTTGGCGGGCGCGACTGGACGGTCGTCGGCCTGTTCGATGCCGGGCGCAGCGGCTTCGATTCAGAGATCTGGCTCGACGCCGATCAGCTGATGCAGACCTTCAGGCGGCAGAACTGGTCGGTGGTGGTGCTCGAGCTGGCCGATGCCGGCGCCTTCGAGAGGCTGCGCGAGGCCGTCGAGGCCGACCCGCGGCTGCAGCTGGAAGCCAAGCGCGAGCAGCGCTTCTATGCCGAGCAGAGCGAGGCGCTGGCCAACTTCATCCGCATCCTGGGCACCGCGGTGGCGGTGGTCTTCTCCATCGGCGCGGTGGTCGGCGCGATGATCACGATGTTCGGCGCGGTGGCTTCGCGCACGGGTGAGATCGGCACGCTGCGCGCACTGGGTTTTCGCCGCGGCGCGGTGCTCACGGCCTTCCTCAGCGAGTCGCTGCTGCTGGCGCTGGCCGGCGGCGTGGCCGGGCTGGCGGTGGCCAGCCTGATGCAGGCAGTGAATGTCTCGACGACCAACTTCGCCACCTTCTCGGAGCTTGCGTTCCAGTTGACGCTGACGCCGGCGATCATCGGCCAGTCGCTCGTGTTCGCGCTGGCGATGGGCCTGGTCGGCGGCTTCGTGCCCGCCTGGCGCGCGGCGCGGCTGAACATCGTCGACAGCCTGCGTGCGGCCTAGAATTGAATGTTGATGCTGCCAGGTGGTCCGCCCGGGCCTGACGCAGCGACCACCGGCCCGATGAACGAGTCCACCGCGTCCCCGATCACCGCCCTGTCGCCGTTGGACGGCCGCTATGCGGCCCAGGTGTCGGCGCTGCGGCCGCTGTTGTCGGAGTTCGGCCTGATGCACCGCCGCGTGCAGGTCGAGGTGGAATGGCTGATCGCCCTGTCCGACGCCGGCCTGGACGGATTCAAGCCGTTGGGCGAGGCGTCGCGTGCGCTGTTGCGCGGCTGGGTACGCGACTTTGCCGAGACCGACGCCCAGGCGATCAAGGCGATCGAGCGGCGCACCAATCACGATGTCAAGGCCGTCGAGTACTGGCTCAAGCAGCGCTTCGAGGGCCATGAAGAGCTGCTCGCCTGCGCAGAATTCGTGCACTTCGCGTGTACCAGCGAGGACATCAACAACACCAGCCATGCGCTGATGATCTCGGCCGCGCGCGCCGAGGTGCTGCTGCCGGCACTGGACCGCGTGGGGGCGCAGTTGCGCGCGCTGGCGCATGCGCAGGCCGCGCAGCCGATGCTCGCGCGCACGCACGGCCAGACCGCCAGCCCGACCACGCTGGGCAAGGAAGCCGCCAACGTGGCCGCGCGCTGGGCCGCGGCGCAAGAACGCATCGCCGCGGTGCGCGCGCTGGCCAAGATGAACGGTGCCGTGGGCAACTACAACGCGCATCTGGCGGCCTGGCCCGGGGTCGACTGGGAGGCCTTCGCGCGCCGCGTGGTCGAGCAGCGGCTCGGCCTGGCCTTCAACCCGCTGACGATCCAGATCGAGCCGCACGACTGGATGGCCGAACTGTTCGACGCGATGGTGCGGCTGAACACCATCGGCATCGACTGGTGCCGCGACGTCTGGGGCTATGTCTCGCTGGGCTACTTCCGCCAGCGGCTGAAGGACGGCGAGGTCGGCTCGAGCACGATGCCGCACAAGGTCAACCCGATCGACTTCGAGAACGCCGAGGGCAACTTCGGCCTCGCCAACGCGCTGCTCTCGCACATGAGCCGCACGCTGCCGATCAGCCGCTGGCAGCGTGACCTGACCGACAGCACGGTACTGCGCAACGTCGGCGTGGCGTTCGGTCACAGCGTGCTCGCACTGGCCAGCCTGGCGCGCGGCATGGACAAGCTGGAGGTCGACCGCGCCGCGCTGGCGGCCGATCTGGACCAGGCCTGGGAACTGCTGGCCGAGCCGATCCAGACCGTCATGCGCCGCCACGGCCTGGCCGAACCCTATGAGCGGCTGAAAGTGCTGACACGCGGGCAGCGCGTCACGCGCGAGCACATCGCCGCCTTCATCGGCACGCTGCACGAGTTGCCCGAGGCCGAGCGGCAGCGCCTGTTGGCGATGACGCCTGCCGGCTACACCGGCGCCGCCGCGACACTGGCCCGGCGCGTCTGACGCAGGGCGCGGCGCGAATGGGCATCGACTTTCGCCACGCGCTCGCCGCCGCCGAGCGGCGCCACGATTCGCTGCTGTGCGTCGGGCTCGACCCCGAGCCGGCGAAGTTTCCGGCCGGCTGGCGAGACGACCCGCGGCGCATCCTCGACTTCTGCTGCGCCATCGTCGATGCCACGCACGACCTGGTGCTGGCCTTCAAGCCGCAGGTGGCCTACTTCGCCGCGCACCGCGCCGAGGCGGCGCTCGAGGCGCTGGTGGCGCACATCCACCGCGTGGCCCCGGCGGTGCCGGTGATCCTGGACGCCAAGCGCGGCGACATCGGCGCGACCGGCGAGCAGTATGCGGCCGAGGCCTTCGAACGCTACGGCGTCGACGCCGTGACGCTGTCGCCCTACATGGGCCGCGATTCGATCGAGCCTTTCCTGCGCCACGACGGCAAGGGCGTGTTCCTGCTCTGCCGCACCTCCAACCCGGGTGGCGACGACCTGCAGTCGCTGAAGCTGGAGGATGGCGGGCGGTTGTTCGAGCACGTCGCGCGGCTGGCCGCCGGCGCCTGGCAGCGCGAGGGCCGCGTCGGCCTGGTGGTCGGCGCCACCTACCCGCAAGAACTGGCGCGGGTGCGCGAACTGGCGCCCACGCTGCCGCTGTTGATTCCGGGCGTCGGTGCGCAGGGCGGCGACGCCGCAGCCACCGTGCGTGCCGCCTGGCGCGCCGGCGCACCGATTGCCGTGAATGCCTCTCGCGCGGTGCTGTACGCCGGGGCCGGCGACGACTTCGCCGATGCGGCGCGCGCCAGCGCCAACGCGCTGCGCCTCGCGCTGAATGCCGCACGCGCCGCGCGCGCCGAGGTGCAGGCGTGAGGGCCGCGCCGGCCACATCTGGCCACGCCGCGTCTTCCGAGGCCACGGCCGAGGCCAACGCCGTCTTCGGCGGCGACAGCCTGCCGCCGATGCCTGATCTGCCGCCCGAGGCGTCGGCGGATTTTTTCGCCGGCGGGGCACCACCCGCCAGTGCGCAGCGCGCGGCGCGCGTGATGGCCTCGCGCTGGTTCTTCGGCAGCAGCGCGGCCATCTGCTTCGTGAACGCGCTGCTCTTTTCGCTCTGGCCGGCCGAGATGGCGGCACTGCCGCGGTTGATCATGGTTGCGGGCTTTCTGCTGCTGGGCGTGGGCTCGCTGGCCGCGCTGCGACTGCCGCTCGAGCGCGCAGAGGCCGCGATGCTGGCGGCCACGCTGCTGGCCGTGCTGGTGATCTCCGGCTCCTCTCTGCTGCTGGGCTGGGGCGTCACGGCACCGGGTCTCGGCTTTCTCGCCCTGCTGGTGTGCTTCGTGGCGGCACTGTGCCCGCCGTGGCATGCCGGCGTCGCCTTCGCCGGCTCGCTGCTGGCGATCGCCGCGCTGGCTGCGGTGCAGACGCTCTGGCAGGGCGCGCTGCCGCTGAACGTGGCGCCGCCGCCGGCCGACCTCGGGCTGCGGCTGGTGGTGCACCTGATGGCGCTGGGTGCCGGGCTGCTGGGCGGATTGCGTCTGGCCGATGTGCTGCGCCGCTATGCCCGGGTGGCGGCCGAGCGCGAGCGGCGCTTCCGTGGCCTGCTCGGCCTGGCGGCCGACGCCTACTGGGAGGTCGACGCCGACTACCGGCTCGTCGCCGCCTCGCTGCCGCGCGAGGACGGCGTGCCGCTGGGCGTCAGTGACGGCATCGGCGAGCGGCCCTGGCAGTTGCCGCATTTCGGCTGCGACGCCGAGTTGCTGGATCAGGTGCAGGCCGATCTGGACGCGCGACACGCCTTCCGCGATCTGCCCGTCACCTGGCGCGTCGACACCGGGCACACGCTGCACCTGCTGGTCAGCGGCGAGCCGCGGCTGGACGAGCAGGGCCGCTTTCTGGGCTACTGGGGCGTGGCGCGCAACGTCAGCGCCGCCCACCGCGCGCGGCAGGCGCTGGCTGCGACCGAGACGCGCTACCAGGAACTGTTTGCCTGCATTCCCTCGCCGCTGGTGCTGCACCGGGGCGGGCGGATTCTCGACGCCAATCCGGCGGCGCTGGCGATGTTCGGCCATGCCGAGCTGGAGTCGATGCTGCAGACCGAACTTCTGTCGGTCTACGAACCCGGCGATTCGCGAGAGCGTGCGCGCGGGCGCGACGAACAACTGGTGTCGATGCCGCTGGGCGAGCCCTTGCCGGTGGCCGAGTTCCGCCTGATCGGGCGCGCCGGCCGCGCGCTGGTGGCGCGGGCCACTGCGGTGCGCGTGGAAAGCGACGGTCAGCCGGCATCGCTCTCGATCTTCGTCGACGACACCGAGCGCAAGGCCGCCGAAGACGCGGTCAGGCGCTCGGAGACCCTGCTCTCGCATCTGGTGGCCAGCAGCCCGGACATCATCACGCTGACCGAGCTCGAAAGCGGCCGCTTCGTGATGGTCAACCAGACCTTCGAGCGGCTCATCGGCTGGAGCGCGAACGAGGTGATCGGCCGCAACGCGATCGACCTCGGCATCTGGCGAATCAGCGAAGACCGCGAGCGCTTCGTCGCCGCGCTGCGAACGGAGGGCCGTGTGCGCGACATGGCGGTGGACTTCGTCACGCGCGACGGCCAGCCGGTCTCGATGCTCGCCTCGGGCGCACGCTTCACGCTCGACCGCCGCGACTATCTGGTGATCAACGCGCGCGACGTCAGCGCCAGCGAGCGCGCGCGGCTGGAGCGCGAGGCCATCCTCGACAACACCTCGCTGGGTGTCGCGGTCACGCGCCGGCGCCACTTCGTGATGACGAACCCGGCGCTCGAACAGATGTACGGCTGGCCGGCCGGCGGCCTGCTCGGGCAGAGCGCCCGGGTGGTGTGGGGCAGTGACGAGGACTACGAGGAGGTCGGGCGCGCGATGCGCCCGACGCTGCTGCGCGGCGAATCGATGGAGGTCGAACGTACCGTGCAGCGCCGCGACGGCAGCCCGTTCCGCGCCCGCATCGTGGGCAAGGCGATCCACCTCGGCAGCCCGGGGCACGGCATGGTGTGGATCGTCGAGGACGTCACCGAGCAGCACCGCGTGGCCGATGCGTTGCGCCGTGCGCGCGACGAGGCCGAGGCCGCCAGTCGCGCCAAGAGCGCCTTTCTCGCCAACACCAGCCACGAGTTGCGCACCCCGCTCAACGGCATGCTCGGGCTGGCGCAACTGGCGCGCGTGCCCGGGCTGGACGAGCAGCGGCGCGGGCAGTATCTGGAGCAGATCGTCGACAGCGCGCAGTCGCTGGCCGAGATCCTTTCCGACATCCTGGACCTGTCGAAGATCGAGGCCGGCAAGCTGCACACCGTGGCCGAGCCGTTCGACCTGAGGGCGTTGCTGCACGCGCTGCAGCGCGGCTATGCCACGCTGGCGCAGGCGCGCGGGCTGACGCTGGCGCTGGAGATCGGCCCCGGCCTCGAAGGGCAGGTCAACGGCGATGCGCTGCGCGTGCGGCAGATCCTGAGCAACTATCTGACCAACGCGCTGAAGTTCACCGAACAGGGCGGCGTTCGGCTGCGTGTGGGCCGGCAGCCCGCCGGGGCGGTGCGTTTCGAGGTCGAGGACAGCGGCCCCGGCATCGACGAGGTCACGCAGCACAAGCTCTTCAAGCCCTTCTCGCAGGCCGACGACTCGACGACGCGCCGCTTCGGTGGCGCCGGCCTCGGGCTGTCGATCTGCCGCGAGCTGGCGCATCTGATGGGTGGCGAGGTCGGCGTCGTCAGCGGCGGTGGCGCCGGCAGCTGCTTCTGGGTCGAGTTGCCGCTGCCGCTGACCGCGCCGGCGGCGCCACCGCGCGTGCCGTCCAGCGCCTTGGCGCTGGGCCCTGCGCTGGTGCTGCTGGCCGAGGACAACCCGGTCAACATGATGATCGCCACCGCGATGCTCGAGAACTGGGGCGTGCAGGTGCAACCGGCCAGCGATGGCCGGCAGGCGGTGATTGCCGTGCGCGCCGCCGCCAAAGCCGGACGGCCCTTCGACGCCGTGCTGATGGACCTGCAGATGCCGGTGATGAGCGGCTACGAGGCGACGCGCGAGTTGCGCCTGGAGTTCGACGCCGAGCAGCTGCCGATCGTCGCGCTGACCGCCGCGGCGATGGTCAGCGAGCGTGAGCAGGCGCTGGCCGCAGGCATGGGCCCGTTCCTGACCAAGCCGATCGACGCCGAGCGGTTGCGCGAGACCCTGGCGCAAGTGCTGGCCGGAGCGCGCGCGCGCCAGACCTGAGGCGGGCAGACTGCGGGCGTGACGTCCTGCCGCCTGACCGCCCTGAACCGGGGGGGCGCGCCGGCGCCTGTTTCGGCTGCATCGAGATAGAGTTCGTACCTTGATGACAACCCCCTGTTCGGGGGGGTTCGGAGCCTTGAAAAATGTCCTTTGCCCTGGCCGCTGCGGTGGCTGCTTCTGCTGTCACTCTGCCAAGCTGCTCCTGGGATCGGCCGGGGGTGAATCCTTTCGTCGGTGACGTGGTGGCGGCAATCGACCGTTACACCGACATGCCGGCGGCGACGCGCTCGGCGCTGAAGAAGCGCGTGGCCGAGCGGCGTTACGACGAGATCGTCGTCATCAAGCGCGACACCATCACCGGGAGGCACAGTTACGGGCCGCAGATCCGCGACATGCATTTCGGCACCGGGCAGGTCTGCGGCACCGTGACACGGGCCAGGTGGACCCAGTCAGCCGAGGAGCTGGGCCTGGTGTACTGCGAGGCCGGTGAGTGCGTGATGATCCCGACCGTGTGCCGCAACCTCAGCCGCATCGTGCGGCTGCCCACGCGCGTGGCATCGGCGGCCGAGGAACCCGATGAGGCCAGCGGCGAGCGCCAGCGTGCGGCCCTGCCAGCAGGTGGTGCCGGCGGTGCAGGCGGCGGGGGTGGCACGCCGGGCGCCGACGCGGGCGCAGCGCAGGCGCCCGGTGCGACGGCGCAGGCGATGCAGGCGGCGGGCGAAGGCGGTGCCCTGGCTGGCAATCCCGAGATCGCCTTCGAAGCGCCGTCCGCTGGCGGCGCGCCGGGCCTGTCCACCGGTGGGGACAGCAGTTTCGAGCGCCTGGCCGCACGGGGCCTACTGGTGTCCACGGCTTTGGGTGGCGGCGGCAACGGCGGCGGTGGTGTTGGCCCTTCGATCTTTGGCGGGGCGCGCGGCAACGGCCCTGGCGGCCCTGTTGGCCTTATCGGCCTTGGCGGCCTTGGCGGCCCTGGCGGCATGGGCGGCGCGGCCGGCCCGATCGGTGGCGACACGGGTCGCGGCGCGCCCATTAATCCCCCCGTCGAGCCGCCCTTTCCGGCCCTTTTCATGCAGTACAGCGGCCTGCTGCCCGATGGTTTGCCGCTGGCGCCCGAGTTCACGACGCCGGTGCCCGAGCCCAGCGCCGCGCTGCTGCTCTTGGGTGGCTTGGCGGCACTGGGTTGGCGCGCGCGGCGGGTGATGCGGCTGCGGCGCGAGCGCCAGCCGGCCCCACCCGGCTGAAACTCAGGCCAGGTGCGCGGCGGCCAGCAGTTCGCGCGTGTAGGGCTCGCGCGGCGCGGCGAACAGCGCTTCGGCCTCGCCCTGCTCGATGATCAGACCGTCCTTCATCACCATCACCCGATGCGACATCGCGCGCACCACCGCCAGGTCATGGCTGATGAAGACATAGCTGAGGCCGTGTCGGCGCTGCAGCTCGGCCAGCAGCGCGAGCACCTGCTGCTGCACCGAGACATCCAGCGCCGAGGTCGGCTCGTCGAGCACCAGCACCTCGGGCCGCAGCACCACCGCGCGCGCGATGGCGATGCGCTGGCGCTGGCCGCCCGAGAATTCGTGCGGGTAGCGCTGCAGCACGTCGGCCACGCCCTGGCGCGCTGACAGGCCCACTTCATCGAGCATCTCGAGCACCAGGCGCTCGCGTTCTGCGCGGCCCAGCTCGGGGCGGTGCAGGGCCAGACCCTCGCCGACGATCTGGCCGACGGTCATGCGCGGCGACAGCGAACCGAAGGGGTCCTGGAACACCACCTGCATGCGCCGGCGCATGCGCCGCAGCACCTCGCGGCTGGCGTTGTCGATGCGCTCGCCGGCCAGCGACACGCTGCCCGCGGCCACTGGCTGCAGCGCCAGCAGCGCCATGCCGAGCGTGGTCTTGCCCGAGCCGGATTCGCCCACGATGCCCAGCGTCTCGCCGCGCCGCAGCGCCAGCGTCGCCTGCTGCACGGCCTGGAAGTTGCGCCGTCGAAACAGCCCGGCCGACAGGGAGAAGTTCACGCCCAGATCCTGCGCCGCCAGCAGCACGGGCGCGTCGTCTGGTACCGGCTGCACCACGCGTTGCGGCCGGCTGGCCAACAGCTTGCGGGTGTAGGCGTGCTGCGGCTGCGCGAACACCTCGGTGGTCGGGCCCTGCTCGACCAGCCGCCCGCGCTCCATCACACCGACACGGTGGGTGAAGCGGCGCACCAGATTCAGGTCGTGCGTGATGAACAGCAGCGCCATGCCCATCTCGGCCTGCAGCTCGTCGAGAAGCGCCAGGATCTGCGCCTGCACGGTGACGTCGAGCGCGGTCGTCGGCTCGTCGCAGATCAGCAGCGCCGGCTTGCAGGCCAGCGCCATCGCGATCATCGCGCGCTGGCGTTGCCCGCCACTCAGCTGGTGCGGGTAGGCGTCGAGCCGCCGCTCGGGCTCGGGGATGCCGGTGCGCGCCAGCAGTTCGGTGGCACGGGCGCGCGCGGCGTTGGGGCGCAGCGCCTCGTGCAGCTGCAGCACCTCGATGATCTGGTTGCCCACCGTGTACAGCGGGTTCAGCGCGGTCATCGGCTCCTGGAAGATCATGCCGATGCGCGCGCCGCGGATGGCCTGCATCTGCGGCTCGGTCTTGAGCATCAGATCTTCGCCGGCGAAGCGCACGACGCCGCTGCTCTGCGCGGCGTCGACCAGCCGCAGCACCGACAGCGCGGTGATCGACTTGCCCGAGCCCGACTCGCCGACCAGCGCGAACTTCTCGCCGGCGGCGATAGCGAAGGAAACGTCGTCGACCACCGTCGAAGCGCCGAAACGCACCGTCAGGTGCTCGATTTCCAGCAGCGCGGTCACGATTTCCGGGTGTCGAAGGCGTCGCGCAGTGCGTCGCCGATGAAGGTCAGCAGCAGCATCGTCAGCGACAGCAGCACGAAGGTCGGCACGATGATCCACCAGGCATCCAGGCTCGCCTTGCCCTGCTTTAGCAGTTCACCCAGCGAGGGCACCGAGGACGGCACGCCCAGGCCGAGGAAGTCCAGCGAGGTCAGCGCCAGGATCGCCCCGCTCATGCGGAACGGCAGGAAGGTGATGACCGGCGTCATCGAATTCGGCAGCAGGTGGCGCCAGATGATCTGCGCGTTGGACAGGCCCAGCGCGCGCGCGGCCTTGACGAACTCCAGCGAGCGGTTGCGCAGGAACTCGGCGCGCACATAGTCGGACAGACCCAGCCAGCCCCACAGCGACAGCAGGATCAGCAGCAGCAGCAGCGAGGGCTCGAAGATCGAGGCGAAGATGATCAGCAGGTACAGCTCGGGCACCGCGCCCCAGATCTCGACGACGCGCTGCACGAACAGGTCGACCTTGCCGCCGAAGTAACCCTGCAGCGCACCGGCGGCGATGCCGATGGCGGTGCCGGCCACCGTCAGCGCGATGGCGAACCAGATGCTCACGCGAAAGCCGTAGAGCAGCCGTGCCACCATGTCGCGGCCGAAGGTGTCGGTGCCCAGCCAGTTGTCGGCGCTCGGTGGCGAGGGCGGCAGCAACGGGCTGAAGTAGTCGGTCGATATCGCCGAGTGCGGGTTGAGCGTACCCAGCATCCAACTGCCGGCGTCGCGCGCGAGCAAGGTCTCGATGAGCGGATCCTTCCAGTCGGTGGGCGTGGCGAAGTCGCCGCCGAGAGCCGTCTCGGGCGGGTTGCTGAACGCCGGCGCGTACCACTGCCCGCCGATGTGCGCGACAAGCGGCCGGTCGTTGCTGAACAGTTCGGCCAAGGTGGCCACCGCGAGCATGGCGACGAACACCCACAGCGAGACATAGCCGATCCGGTTGCGCCTGAAGCGCGCCCAGGCACGCGCGTTGGGCGACATCGGCTTGGCGGCCGGGGCCGCCTCGGCGAGCGGGCGACCGTCCAGCACCGCGCTCACTTGGCCACGCTCGTGAACTGCACGCGCGGGTCGACCCACACGTACAGCAGGTCAGACACCAGCTTGACCACCAGCGCGATCAGTGTGAACAGGTACAGCGAGCCCAGTACCACCGGGTAGTCACGCCGCACCACGCTCTCGAAGGCCAGCAGGCCCAGGCCGTCGAGCGAGAACAGCGTCTCGATGAGCACCGAGCCGGTGAAGAAAGCGCCGACGAAGGCCGCCGGAAAGCCCGTCACCAGCGGGATCAGCGCGTTGCGAAACACGTGTTTGTAGAGCACCCGGCGGCTGGACAACCCCTTCGCCCGCGCCACCAGCACGTACTGCTTGCGCATCTCTTCGACAAAGGTGTTCTTGGTCAGCATCGTGGTGACGGCGAAGCTGCCGATGACCAGGCAGGCCAGCGGCAGCGCCAGGTGCCAGAAGTAGTCGACGATGCGCGCACCCCAGGCAAGCTCTTCCCAGTTGTCGCTGGTCAGCCCACGCAGCGGGAACCAGTCGAGAAAGGTGCCGCCGGCAAACAGCACGATGAGCAGGATCCCGAGCACGAAGCCCGGCACCGCATAGCCTACCAGCACCAGCACCGAGCTGAAGGCATCGAAACGCGTGCCCTCGCGTGCCGCCTTGGCGATACCCAGCGGGATGCTGATCATGTAGCTGATGAGAAAGGTCCACAGCCCGAGCGAGATCGACACCGGCAGCTTCTCCTTGATCAGCGTCCACACGTCCTTGTTCTGCATAAAGCTCTTGCCGAGGTCGAATCGTGCGTAGCTGGAAAGCATCTCGACATAGCGCACATGCGCCGGCTTGTCGAAGCCGTAGAGCTTCTTCAGCTCTTCCAGGCGCTGCTTGTCGAGGTCGCGCCCGGCCTTGTAGGCGCTTTGCTCGCCGGGGCCCGACGCCGCCTCGGCCATGATCTGCTCGACCGGCCCGCCGGGCACGAACTGCATCACGATGAAGGTGATGGTCAGCGCACCCAGCAGCGTGGGGATCATCAGCGCGATGCGCTTGAGGATGTAGGAGAGCATCGTTCAGGCCTTCGGCGGTGGCGGCGGCGGCGCCGATTTGGCCGCCTTCGCCGCGTCCAGACTCCACCAGCACCACAGCGGCCAGGGGCCGAACTCGGTGACCGCGGTGAAGTAGGTGTCGGCGTTGAAGTACCGGGCCTGCACCTTGGGCATGCCGAAGCGGTTCCAGTACGACACGTTCTCGCTGTTGGCGTAGAGGTCGGGGATCTGGAAGAAGCTCCAGGTGACGACACGGTCGAGCGCGCGCGCGGCGTCGCGCAACTGCTCCATGGTGTCGGCGCGGCCGATGGCGTCGATCAGCGCATCGACCGCGCGGCTCTTCACGCCGCGGAAGTTGCTGTTGCCTTCCTCGCCGGCCGACTTCGAGCCCAGGATGGCGAGCAGCGAACCCGAGTCGGGCAGCGTGAAGTCGCCGCCGGCCAGCGCGACCATGTCGTAGTCGTACTTCTGCAGTCGCGATCGGTAGAGCGCGAAGTCGACCACCCGCTCCTTCATCGTGATGCCGAGCTTCTTCAGCAGCGCCTGCCAGTCGAGCAGCCCGCCCTCGCGCGGCGACAGGTACTCGAACTCGAAGGCCTCGCCCTTGGCGTTGCGCAGCACGCCCTTGTCGTCCAGCGTCCAGCCGGCCTGCTGCAGCAATTCGCGCGCCTTCAGAAGGTTGCGCCGCAGGGCGCCCGGGGCGTCGTTGGTCCGCGGGTTGGTGTAAGCCGGGCCGAAGACACGCGGCGGCAGTTCGCCGCGGAAGGGCTCGAGCAGCTTCAGCTCGGCCGGCGTGGGCACGCCCTCGGCGGCGAACTCGCTGTTGTTGAACAGGCTGTCGGCGCGCTTGAACAGGCCCGTCTTGTTGATGGTCTCGAAGTCGTAGGTGTGGACCAGCGCCTCGCGCACGCGCATGTCCTCGAAGAGCGGGCGGCGCATGTTCAGGCAATACATCTGCATCAGCTGGCCGTAGCTGGTGGTGAAGCTCTTCTTGACGATGCGGCCGTCGTCCCACTTCACGCCCTTGTGCTGGCGCATCCACGAGCGGCCGCTGTACTCCTTCATCAGGTCGTACTCGCCGGCCTTGAAGGCCTCGCGCGAGACGGCGTTGTCGGCGTAGTTGCGGTAGACGATGCGGTCGAAGTTGAAGTGCCCGCGCCGCACCGCCAGGCCCGGCATCGAGTCGACCCAGTAGTTGGGGTTGCGCACGAACTCGATGCGCCGCGGCATGTCGACCTTGCCGATCACGTAGGGGCCGGTGGTGACCGGGTATTCGCTCACCACCTCGTTGAACTTCTTGCCGGCGCCCCACTTGCGGCTGAAGACCGGCATCGTGCCGGCCACGAAGAGCTGGTCGCGCGTCTTCTCGCGCAGCGTGAAACGCACCGTGCGCGCATCGATGGCGTCCACCCCGGCGATGCCCGACAGCACGGTCTGGTAGGTCGGCGAGGAATCCTTCGAGCTCAACGTGCGGAAGCTGTGCACCACGTCAGCGGCGGTGACCGGGTCGCCGTCGGAGAACCGGGCCTGCGCCCGGATGCGAAAGCTGATGGCGCCGAAGTCCGGCGCGATGAACATCGATTCGGCGAGCAGCGCGTACATCGTCGACGGCTCGTCCTGCGACAGATGCGCCAGGCCCTCGACCATCCAGATCAGTACCCCGGCCGGCGAGTTGCCGCGCGTGGTGAAGGGGTTGAACTTGTCGAAGCTGGTGCGGCGATCGGGGTTGCGCAGGCGCAGCACGCCGCCGCGCGGGGCCAGCGGCTCGACGTACTCGAAGTGCGTGAAGTCCGCCGGGTACATCGGCGGGCCGTAGGCGGCGAAGCCATGCACCCAGGCACCGGTGACCGCGCCCGGGCCGTCAGCCGCCGGTACGGCCGGGCGGCCGTCAACGGTCGCCGCCAGCAACGCCGGCGAGGCGCCGAGCGTGGCGAGCAGCGTCAGCGTGTCACGGCGGGTCGGCGAGGGGGCTGAGCGGCGGGTCATCGCGGTGCGGGGTCCGGGGCTGCGTGGTCGGCAAACAGAGCCATGCACGAATCGAACCACGATACACCGGCCGCGCCGGCCGGCGCCGGACCGGGCCCGTCACGGTTCAGGCTCATGCGGCGATCCTGCATCAGCCCGGGGCGGCCCGCCCAGGCGGGACTGCTCGTCGTCCGGCACCGGATCGGGCGCGGCGCGTGCCAGGGCCATCCACAGCATGAACCCCGGGCGCTGAACGCGCCGCTCGGCGGGTCGCAGCAGCTCCAGCCCGCCCGCTGCCGCGCGCAGCACGCCGTGCGGCGCCGGCACGTCGTCGGCGTCGCCCACGCCTGGCGCGAGCACGTACCAGCACTCGCCGGCCAGCGCGAGGTAGGCGGCGCGCTTGTCCGGGCGCTTGAGGTCAGCCAGCAGATCGGCGCGGCGTACCTTGATTTCATGCACCGACGGCTCGAGCCGATCTTCGCGCGTTGTCTGGCGGATCGAGAACACGTCGGGCACAGCCATGACCCAGCGTGTGCCGGCTTCTTCGCCCTCCTGTTCACACACGCTCGCCAACGGTGCGCGCAGGCTGAGCCCACGCCAGACCAGCCGCCCGTGGCGCTGCAACTCTCGAGCCACGGCCTCGACCAGCGCCTCGTGCGCCGAGCGTGCCGCGCGGTTGTCGCGCAGCGTCTGCGCAATGGCCGCCACGCCGGTGTCGCTGACGCGGACGGTGTCGCGCCCCGCCGCGTCGCGTTCACGCGCCAGCAGCCCGGCGGCCAGCAGTTCGGCTTCGATCAAATCTTGATAGGGCCAGCCCGCCGAGCGCCAGACCTCACGCAGCCGGCGCCGGTGCACCGGCTTCAGCAGCAGCGCCGGGTCCATCGCCTGACCTCTGTCGGCGGTGCCGAACGCTGCGTGCAGCGGTGCGCAACGGCGGCCGCGCCGCCTGTCGCTACAGTGCGCCGATGAGCACCATCGCCCCCACCCCCACCACCACCTTCACGCTCACCGAGCCCCGCCGCGTCGAGCGCCTCGTCATCGGCCAGGCCACCAGCGACGGCGCCGGCGTCAAGCTCACGCGCGTGCTGACGCAGGACCTGCAGCGCCGGCTCGACCCCTTCCTGATGCTCGATGCGTTCGGCACCGACAACCCGGGCGACTACATCGGCGGCTTTCCCGACCACCCGCACCGCGGCTTCGAGACCGTGACCTACATGCTCGAAGGCCGCATGCGCCACCGCGACAGCGCCGGCAACGAAGGCCTTCTCGTGCCCGGCAGCGTGCAGTGGATGACCGCCGGCCGCGGCGTGATCCACAGCGAGATGCCCGAGCAGCAAGACGGCCGCATGGAAGGCTTTCAGCTGTGGCTGAACCTGTCGGCGCGGGACAAGATGCGCGCGCCCTGGTACCGCGATATCGGTGCGGCCGAGATTCCTGAAGTGCAGGCCGAGGGCGTGCTCGTGCGCGTCATTGCCGGCGCACTGCCGGGGGTGCCGGGCGCGCCGGGCGCGCCGGGCGTGGTCGGCGCGATGCAGCGCGAGAGCACCGAGCCGGTCTACCTCGACATCCACCTGCAGCCCGGCGCGCGCTTCGAGCAGCCGCTGCCGCCGGGGCACAACGCCTTCGTCTACGTCTATCGAGGCGCGCTGGACGTTGCCGGCACCGCGGTGCCCGTGCAGCGCATGGCGATCCTGGCCAACCGCGGTGACGGCGCGGCGCTTGTGGCCGGGCCGCAGGGCGCGCGGGCACTGCTGATTGCCGGGCGGCCGCTGAACGAGCCGATCGCCCAGCACGGGCCATTCGTGATGAATACCCACGAGCAGATCCATGCCGCAGTGGAAGACTTCCGCGCCGGCCGGCTGGCCTGACTCCGACGACCGGGGCCGCGGGCGCGGCCGCTAGTCGACGACCTTGACGCCCTTCCAGAAGGCGACCCGGCCCTTGATCTGCGCCGCGGCCTCGCTGGGCTCGGGGTAGTACCAGACCGCGTCCGCGTTCGACTCGCCGTTGACCAACAGGCTGTAGTAGTGCGCCTGGCCCTTCCAGTGGCAGCTGGTGCGGTGGTTGCTGAAGCTGACGTACTCGCGCTTCAGGCTGCTCTCGGGGAAGTAGTGGTTGCCTTCGACGACCACGGTGTCGTCGCTTTCGGCGAGCGTCACGCCGTTCCAGATGGCTTTCATGGCGCAGATCTCCTGGCGCTGCGCGTGTGCAGCGTGGCCGGATGCTAGCGCCGTCAGCCTTGCGGCGTCGCGCATGCCCACTCGATCCACCAGTCCAGCGGCACCGCGCGCGCCAGCGCCTGCGGGCTCTCGAGTTCGTGCACGACGAGGCCCCGCTGCAGCGCGTGGCTGGAGTCGAACCAGCCGCACGGCGGCGGGCCTTCGTCGATCTCCTCGCCCGGTGCAGGCGCGGTTGGCTCGGGCCGCGGGCGTGCGGGCGTCGGTGTCGGGCTGCGCCGAATCAGGCCGGTCAGGAACAGCAGATTCATGGTGGTCTCCGTGGCAGGGCGGTGCCGCCATGGTCGTGGGCCGCGGGCGGAGGCGCCATCACCCGCTCTGCGGGTTGATGGGGGCCCCCCATGTGGGGGAGCGGGGCCGCGCCGTGGCACGATGCGTCGATGTGCGGGCGCTATGTCGTGGCCTACGACCCCGAAACCCTCGTCAGCGGCTTCAGCCTGACGCGCGTGGTGCCGTTCCCCAGGCGCTGGAACGTCACGCCGCAGTCCGCCGTGCCGGTGGTTTACGAGCTGCTGCCCGAGCGTGGGGCTGCCCCTGCCGCAGGGCATTCCCGCGTGGCCGAACCGATGCGCTGGGGCCTGCTGCCGCACTGGGCGAAGGACCCGGCGCTGGGCCACAAGCTCAACAACGCGCGCGCCGAGAGCGTGGCCGAAAAGCCCTCGTTCCGCCAGGCGCTGCGCCGCCGCCGCTGCCTGCTGCCGGCCAGCGGCTTCTACGAATGGCAGGCCAGCGCCGCGGGCAAGCAGCCCTGGTACATCGCACCCGCAGGCGGCGGCCTGCTGGCGATGGCCGGGCTGTTCGAGGCCTGGCGCCCACCCGGCGCCGCCGACGACACGCCCTGGCAGCTCACCTGCTGCGTGATCACCACTGAAGCCAACGCGCTGATGGCACCGATCCACGACCGCATGCCGGTGTTCCTGGCGCCCGAAGACTGGAGCGCCTGGCTGGCGCGCGATCGGCAGGACGCCGCCGATGTGCTGCCGCTGCTGCGCCCGTGCAGCCCCGATCTGCTGCGCGCCTGGCCGGTCTCGCGGGCCGTCAACCGCGGCAGCGCAGAAGGCGAGGCGCTGATCGCGCCCATCGAATCGACGGGCCTTTCAACGTAAGCCGGCGCTGACTTCAGTCGTGCATCAGCCGAACGGCCTGACGCCGATCCAGGCGCCATGGGCCCAGAACGCAAACCCCGCCCAGGCGGCGATGCCGACCACCACGCTGACCAGCGTCGGCGCCATCCGGCCGGGCGCGTAGACGGTGCCGGCGGCACGGTCGCGCGCGCGCGCAGCGCGGAAGTTCAGCACCGCCCAGAGCAGGAAGCCGCCGAACAGCAGCAGGTCGGCCAGGGTGTTGTTGACGATCAGGTGCGAGAAGGCCCAGACCTTGACCGCCAGCACCATCGGGTGGTGCAGCCGCGCCTTGATGCTGTTGCCCGGCACGTAGGTGGCGACCAGCAGCACGAAGGCGAAGAGCGTCAGCAAGGACGCGACATGGCGAAACGCCACCGGCGGCGCTGGCCACAGTGCGATCGGCTGCTGCCGTGCCGCGCTGTAGCCATAGATGATGAGCACGAAGCCGGCCACCGACAGCAGCGAGTACAGGCCCTTGAAAGCGTTTTCGCCCAGGCGCGCGCGGGTGCGGGTGCGCCAGTCCTCGGCGAAGACGCGCACCGAGTGCACGCCGAGAAAGATCACAAGTCCAAGGATCAGCAAGCTCATGTCGGGTCCAGACGGGCGGCGGGGACGGGTTCGATTGTGGCGCCCCGGCTATGCTTGCCCCATGAGCGCTGAACCCATCCCCCGCCTTCACTGGGAAGACTTCTCCGTCGGCTCGGTGCGTGAATTCGGCCACCTCACCGTCAGCCGCGAAGAGGTGCTCGAGTTCGCCGGCCGCTTCGACCCGCAGCCCTTTCACCTGGACGACGAGGCGGCGCGCGCGTCGATCTTCGGCGGCCTGTGCGCGAGCGGCTGGCACACCGCGTCGATGTGCATGCGCATGCTCTGCGACGGCTACCTGCTGCAGTCGGCGAGCCTGGGCTCACCCGGCGTCGAGAACCTGCGCTGGCTGGCCCCGGTGTTCCCCGGCGATACCCTGCGCGTGCGTTCTGTGGTGTTGCAGACGCGCCCGATGAACAGCCGCCCGGGCGTCGGGCTGGTGCACTCGCGCTCGGAAGTGATCAACCAGGGCGGCACGACGGTGATGACGATGGAAGGCTGGGGCATGTTCGCCCGCCGCAAAGGCGGGGCGCCGGCTGCCGCCGCCAAAGCCTGACGGCCCATCGGCCCTTCGTTCGTGCGGGCTTCGGTTGCACGCAGCGCTCGGCCACAATTGTTTCGTCTGCGCGCTGGAAGTCCCGCCAGCCCCTTCAACCGTCCCACGCCAAGGAAGGACCGTGATGCCCACGAAGACGTTTCGCCTCACCCACGCGCTGCTTGCCGCCGGTTGCGCCTCGATTCTTGCCCTCACCGCGCCGGCCGCGCTGGCGCAGGCCTCGTCCAAGGTGCTCAACATCCTGAACTGGGCCGACTACATCGCACCGGACACCATTGCCAACTTCGAGAAAGAAACCGGCATCAAGGTCCGCTACGACAACTTCGACAGCAACGAGACGCTGCATGCGCGGCTGATTGCCGGCAAGACCGGCTACGACATCGTGGTGCCCGGCGCGCACTTCGCCAAGAAGCAGATCGAGGGCGGGTTGTTCCAGCCGCTGGACCGCGCGCAACTGAGCAACTGGAAGAACCTCGATGCCGCGCTGCTGGACAAGCTGGGCGAGGTCGACCCGGGCAACAAGTTCCTTGTCGACTGGCTGTGGGGCTTTGTCACCGTGGGCATCAACCCCGACAAGGTGAAGGCGGCGCTGGGCAGCATGCCGATGCCCGAGAACCCGCTGGACCTGGTCTTCAAGCCCGAGTACGCGAGCAAGCTCAAGAGCTGCGGCGTGCATGTGCTGGACAGCGCCTCCGAGCTGGTGCCTGTCGCCATGATCTACGCCGGCAAGGATGGCTGGAGCGCCAACGCCAAGGACTATGACGCCGCGCGCGATGTGTTGATGAAGGCACGGCCGAACATCACGCGATTCGCCTCGCCGGGCCCGATCAACGACCTCGCGGCCGGCCAGATCTGCGTCTCGATCGGCTACTCGGGCGACTTCCTGATCGCCAACCAGCGCGCCATCGAAGGCAGGACCGGGCAGAAGATCCAGGTGCTCATCCCGCCGCGCGGCGCCACGCTGTTCTTCGACACGATGGCGATCCCCAAGGACGCCAGGAACGTGAAGAACGCGCACCTGTTCATCAACTACATCCTGCGCCCGCAGGTGCACGCGGCGCTGACCAACCAGGTCTTCTACGGCAATCCGAACGCGGCCTCCAAGCCCTCCGTCAAGCCCGAGATCGCCAACAACCCGGCGGTCTTCCCGCCGGCCTCAGAGCTGGCCAAGCTGGCCATGCCCAAGACGCTTGCCAACGACGTGCGCCGCGTGCAGACGCGCGTCTTCACCAGCTTCAAGGCCGGCAAGTGAACCCGGCTGCGCCGGCGGCGGTGCTGGACTTCTGGTTCGGCCCGCCGCCCTGGGCGCAGCGCGAGGCCTGGTTTCGCAAGGACCCGGCTTTCGACGAAACGGTGCGCGCGCGCTTCGGCGTCACGCTCGAAGCGGCTGTGGCGGGTGCGCTTGCGCCCGAGTGGAACGACAGCCCCGCAGCCCGGCTGGCACAGCTGATCGTGCTCGACCAGTTCACGCGCAACGCCTTTCGCGACAATGCGCGCGCCTTTGCCGGCGATGCACTCGCACTGGCGCTGGCAAGGGGCATGGTGGCTGCGGGCGAAGACGCCCAGATGCCGCCGCTGGCCCGGTGGTTCATCTACCTGCCCTTGGAACATGCCGAAGACCTGGTCGCGCAGGACCATTGCGTGCAACTGTTCGAGGCTCTGGCTGCGGCCGAGCCCGCACTGGCCGGCGCACTGGACTACGCCCGCCGCCACCGCGAAGTGATCCGCCGCTTCGGCCGCTTCCCGCACCGCAACCGCGCGCTCGGCCGCGCCGACACACCGGCCGAGTCAGACTACCTCGCGCAGCCCGGGGCCGGCTTCTGATCACCGGGGCGCCGATAATCGGCGTCCTGATCTGCCACTAGAGCCCGCTGCCTTGATCGCCCGCCTGATTGCCGTGTTGGTCGCGCTGCTGCTGCTGGTGGCGCTGTACTTTGTCGCCGCCTGGCATTGGAGTTTCTCGGTCGGCGAACGCGCCGGCTGGGTACAGAAGATCAGCAAGAAGGGCTGGGTCTGCAAGACCTGGGAAGGCGAGCTGGTGCTGACCTCGCTGCCGGGTTCGGTGCCGGAGAAGTTCCTCTTCACGATCCACGACGAAGCCGTCGCGACGCAGGTCAACCGGCTGATCGGCAAGCGCGTCGCGCTGTACTACGAAGAGAAGGTCGGCCTGCCGACCAGCTGCTTCGGCGATACGCGCTACTTCATCACCAAGGTGACGCAGAGCGACGAGATCCCGCTCGGCCCGGGCTTGGTGGTGCCGACGCCGCCGATGCCTGCACTACCCGTCGCACCGGCCGCACCCGCGGCGTCGCGCTGAGCGCGGTTCAGGACAGGTTTCGCGCGCGTCCCGGTCAGAAGGGCTTGCGCGGCCCGGTGTGGAACTCAGCGCGCGCTGTCGCCGAAGTGCTGCTGCATCTCGCGCCGCAGGCGCCAGGCGCGCGTTGTGGTGTCCACCGCGGCATCGGCCCAGCTCAGGCTCTGGCCTTTCTTCACCGGGCGCAGCAGTTTCACGCCATGCGCCAGGCCCAGCGGCAGGCCGCCGACGCCACCGTCCAGCGCCAGCGATGTGCGCGCA